>Ga0164293_10000026_pt1 | contig 95656 bp, 59 predicted proteins | sample GEODES118metaG_FD_111487 | JGI IMG/M metagenome (GOLD analysis project Ga0164293, IMG submission 111487) | Eutrophic lake water microbial communities from Lake Mendota, Wisconsin, USA - GEODES118 metaG | ecosystem: Environmental > Aquatic > Freshwater > Lake | place: USA: Lake Mendota...
GATTCATTATTTACAGTTAATGAATTAGTTGTAATTGTATTAATATTTGTAATATTTTTATTTTGATCTAATACAATTGCTTTATTAGAACTAGCAATACCTACATTTGTATCTAAAGAATTAATATTAGATCCACTTGCCGTAATGGGTACATTATTAATTGATAATTGTTGTAAATTAACTGAATTTGCATTACTTAAGGCTGTTCGATTACTTGTAATTTTAGGTGTTTGTGAATAAGATATATTTTTTTTTATAGTCTTATTATTACTACCTCTATTTACATTAAAAGACATTTTAATTAAATTATAATTTTTTAAATAATAATATTAAAGTTTGATACTTATATAAAAACAATTAAAAAAAAACAGAATAGATATTTATTATATTAAGAAGATATTTCTAAATTTTTTAAAAAATCATCTATATTATTTAATTCAGTATCAAATTCATCTATTTTATTTTCCTGTAATTCAAAATTATTTATTAATTTTTTAACAGTCCCATATAAAGTACTTAATAATTGATCTGAATTTAAAAATTTACAATCTATAATATTAAATTTATTTTTAGTTATTACAGATTTAGGAAATATTTGCTCAATATCTTGAGCAATCCATCCTAATTGAGATCTATCATTAATTTGATCATTAGAATATATATTATTTTTCCATTTATATTTAACTAAATTTATTTGTTTAAAATTATTATAACATAAATCTAAATCAGCATCTTCTATATTTTCTTTTAATCTAATATCTGAACTTATAGTCCAGGTAGAACTACTTGCCTTAGCTGCACTATCTGTTGATAATTCTAATTGATAACTAGGATTTATACCCAATCCAATATAACCATTAGTTTTATTAATTATTAAATTATTTGTTTGACTAACTACTGTATTTAATGAATTATTTGGAAAGAATATTGAAAAATTAATAGCTTGTCCTGTTGTTGCTGAAAAACTTAACATAACTAAATTTTTTAAATCAGATGACCAAGCTAAAGTATCAAAACGATAACTTGTTAATGATAATGATAATTGATACCAATCTAATCCATTATTTGAATAATAAAAATAATTATTATTATGTGTTATAATAAATATGTTTAATTCAGAAATCCAGAATATTTTTCTCATAGAATTTGTTGAAAATGTAATATATAAACTATTCCAATTATATCCATCATATGAATAAAATAATGTATTTTCAGAACTTGTTAGTGTTATTAACATATTTAATTCTTTTGACCAAGTAATATCTTTAAATGTTGAACTTACATTGTTAATATTTATATTACTAGATGTCCAATTATATCCATCTTTTGAAATATAAAGTGGACTAGTTACACTAGTAGTTGTAATTATAAATAAATTTAAATTATCTGCCCAAATTATGGATTGATAACTAAATACAGTATTATTATTTACTAAAACCCAATTATATCCTGTATTTGATACCATAATACGTCCAGCAGTAGCACTATCATTAGAAATTGCTACAAATAAATTTAATTCTGGACTATAAGTCATCGAAATCCAACTATAATCTATAGAAGAATTAAATTGAGGATTCCAATTTAAACCATCAGTTGAAGTTACTATTCTATTATTAGCAACATTATTATTTATAGCAACTAATAATTGTAATTCAGAAGACCAAACCACCCTTTGAAAATTATATCCTTGAATAATTGTATTTTCAGTCCATACTTTACCATTTGGTGATGTCATTATTCTATTAGAATTACTAGCATTAGCTACTGCTACTGCAATATATAATTGTAATTCAGATACCCAAATTAATGAAGACCAACTAGCACTACTAACTGTATTATAACTAGGATTTGTAAATAATTTATCATATATTTCAATATTTTTATTATTTATAGTATTATTAATAGATGTTAAATTATAATCGACAATATTATTTAGTTGTTTAGTATTAATATTATTATTATTAACATTAATTTGATTTAATGTAACATTATTAATATTTTTGATATTATTATTTATATCTGTAATTAATGCTTTAGAATTACTAGCTGAACCTATTATATTATTTTGAAAATATATATTATTATTATTAGTATCTAAATTATTATTATTTACTATTAATGAATTACACATAATATTATTAATATTACTAATATTATTAGAACTATTTACTTGTAAAGGTAATAAAGGTTTAGCAATCCCTTCAGTAATAGATGATAAATTATTTAATAAAGATACATTAGTTTGTATTAATGTATTATTTAATTTTAAACCATTGGATATATAATTAGTAGAAATATTTATAGTATTTGTGGTTAAATCTAATTGCCCATTATTTGTTAAATTAAATGAAGCCGATATATTATTATTATTATGTGGATAAGATAATTTTAATACATTGCCATTATTAGAATTAATTTCTATAGGTCTATTTGGTTGTAAAGTATTAAATCCAAATTTTTTATTATTTTGATCATAATAAAAATAAGCATTATTTTTTAAAAATAATGGTTTTTTACCTAATACTTGTGGTTGAAATAAATGAAATCTTTCTCCATTTGCTGAACCAGTCCATCCTTGTCTCATAGTAACTAACATAATAGATAATTCTGGAGACCAACATATTTTTCCAGGTTTCGATTTTAATGCTGCTGTATCTACTTGAAAATTAGACCAATTAATACCATTTTTAGAATATGACATAAATCCACTATCATCATATCCAAAAAATAACTTTAATTCATCAATCCATATAGTAGTCATCATATTTAATGTACAAAATCCTGTATTCCATTTATATCCATCATAAGAATAATAAACTTGTTGATTTGTTGGTCCTGAAGATGCTATAATAAACATTTTTAAATAAGGTGACCAACTAATACTATTTGATGATATATTGCTAGAAAATGGATAATTAGTTTGTTGAGTCCAATTAGTTCCATCAGTTGAATAAACTATATTACAATAACTTGCAGATAAAGTAGTTGTAGCTATAAATAAAGATAATTCTGAAGACCAACAAACTTTATTCATGGGTTTAGTTCCATTACTATAAACTAATTTCCAATTAATACAATCATTTGAAATCATAATCGCATTATTAGATGTATTAACCGCAACACATAAATTTAATTCATCTGACCATGCTAAAGAATAAAATGCATAATTACTTGTTGGTGTTATTTGACTTGTCCAATTAATACCATTATTTGAAGTCATAATTTGATTATTAACTCCATTACTAGAAACTGCAACAAATAATCTTAATTTATTTATCCAAATAATATCTTCCCAATTATTATCAATTGCAGTTTGTACTATCCAATTTTGTCCATCTTTAGATGTTACTACTCTATCTGTAGTTGGAGTATCTGATCCACCATCAGATACAGCTACAAATAATTGTAATTCAGAACTATAACAAACAGATGGCCAATAATAATTATTTAAAATTGCAGCATTAGATCCTTGCGCAGACATTCTTTTAAAAAATGTATTACTTAAATAATTAGTATTTAATGAATGAATATTTGGATTTAATTCTTCAAAATTTTTAAATAATAACGATTTACTTTCATTATATAAATTTTTAATATTTACATTATTAATTGTTAAATTTTCAACTGATAAACTATTAATATTTGATAATTTTTTTTTATTATCAAATACTAATGCTTTGGAACTAGATCCTATTCCTGCTGTAATATTAGTTAAATATTGATTATTAATATCATTACTTGATGATATTTGAAATGTATTTGATGTAATATTTTGTCCATTTACTATTAATGTATTACAACTTAAAGAATTAATATTACTAATATTTCGATTATTATCTAATATTAATAATTTAGAAGCTTCAGCAGTACCAGTACTATTTATTTGTGTTTTATTTATTTGATTTGCAGATACAGTAACTGTTGATCCATTTAATCTTAATGTATTAATGTTTGCTATAGTTGCTATACCTGTAGATCCAATAGATTCTTTTAAATTATTTGAATTAATTACATTATTAATAGTAACTGATTTTTTAGTAATTTTATTATTCGTTCTATTTAAATTAAATGACATTTTTATTTTAATTAAATTTATATTAAAGAATGTAAAAAAAAATATTAGAATATTAAATGTTTAAATTATTCAATAATTTCTAAACTATCTATTGTAGTTTTTAATGAATTATATTGATTTTCTAAATTATTAATAATATTATTATTATTTTCAGATATATTAATTAATTTTTTTATTGTACCGTATAATGATGCAATTATTTGATCATTATTTAAAGTTTTACAATCTTCAATATCAAATAAATTATTTTTTTTAACTGATTTTGGAAAAATTAATTCAACATCATCAGCAATCCATCCTAATTTAGAACGATCATTTACTTGTTCATTAGAATATATTTCATCTTTCCATGTATATCTTTTTAATGGTAATGATTTTATATTATTATAGCATAAATCTAAATCTGCAGTTTCTACATTTTCTTTTAATCTAATATCTGAACTAACTGTCCAAGTTGAACTACTTAATTTAGCAGCACTATCTGTTGATAAATGTAATCTATAACTTGGAGCATTTGTTCCTAATCCAATATTTTCAGTAATATTATTAATTGCTAATTGATTAGGATAACCTACAATTGCATTTGTTTCAGTTGCATATCCAATAACTGAACTAATTACTCTATTAGATCCAGAACTACTAATTAATATTAATAATGCTAATTTCGGTGACCAGCATATAGATGTAAAAGAATTTTGTATAGTTAAATTTTCTAATTTCCAATTATATCCATCTATAGAAACCATAATACGATTTTTACCAGTATTTGAAATAGCAATTGCTATATTTAATTCATTAATCCAAATTATTTCTTGCCAATTATTATTACTTGGGTCTTGAATTAATTTCCAAGTAATACCATCTTCAGAAATCATAATACGTTTAGTTCCTGAATCTGATACAGCAATAAATAAATTAATATTATTTGCCCAACAAACTGAAGTCCAATTATTATCAGCTACTGAAGTTCTAGAAGTCCAATTAATACCATCATTAGATGTCATAATTCTATTATTTATTCCAGTATTAGAAACAGCTACAAATAATGTTAATTCTGAACTATAACAAACTGAAGTCCAATTATTATCAACTGGATTAGTTCTAGAAGTCCAATTAATACCATCTGAAGATGTCATTATTCTATCATTAGTTCCTGTATTAGCAACTGCAACAAATAAAGATAAATCATTTGACCAACAAACTGATGTCCAATCATTATCAACTGGATTAGTTCTAGAAGTCCAATTAATACCATCTGAAGATGTCATAATTCTATCATTAGTTCCTGTATTAGAAACTGCTACAAATAATGTTAATTCAGAACTATAACAGATAGAAGTCCAATTATTATCAACTGGATTAACTTGCGTAGTCCAATTAATACTATCATTAGAAGTCATAATGCGATTACTAGTTCCTGAATTGGATATAGCAACAAATAAATTTAATTCTGTACTATAACAAATAGATTGCCATTGTTCATTAACAGCAGCATTTCGAGGAATCCAATTATTTACTATATTATAAACAACATCATTATATTTAATGCTTTTTTGATGAATATCATCTAGATACATATTTTTATTTAAATTATCTGTAAATTTAATATTACCAATATAATAATAATTAGTATCACTTGATAATACTAATTTATTTAATGTAGGTGACCAAGCTATTTGATAATAAAATGGCAAATTTTGATTATTATGTGATCTAATATACCAATTAATACCATTATTAGAAATCATAATTCTATTATTCGTACCTGAAATTGCTGTAGAAATAAAAATATTTAATTCAGATATCCAATATACAGAATACCATTGATTTAATACAGGTGCTGTAATTAATGTCCAAGTAGTTAAATTAGATGAATATGCAATTCTATTTGATCCACTATCTGATACTATAACAAATAAATCTAAAGAATTTGAATATGTTATAGATTTCCAATTTTGACTAGCAGGTACTGTACCAGTAGTCCAAATAATACCATCTGTTGATGTCATAATACCTATAGATCCTATAACAATAAATCTATTTTTGGCATAGATAATTTGCCACCATTGATTATCAGGTGCAGTTCTAGAAGTCCAATTTATTCCATCTACTGATGTAGCAATAGAAGTTCCATTACTAGCACTTCTAGCAACCGCAGCAAACATATTTAATTCATTTGACCAACAAACTGATTGCCAAGTATATGTTAATGAAAATGTACTAGTATTCCAATTAATACCATTGCTAGAATAATAAAATAAATTTGTATTATTAGCTACTGCTACAAATAATCTTAAAGTACTTGACCAACAAATATTATTAAAACCATTTGTTACAGTTAATGGATATGTATACCAATTATCACCATCAGATGATATAGCTACAGAATTCGATTGATTAGTTGATGCAGATAAAGCAACAAATATTGCTAATTCAGGTGACCATACAACTGCTCTACCATTATTAAAATTATATAATATATTACTTCTATTAAAAACTGTTGTATATAATGGATTTGTAGATAAATCTATATTATTATGATTAATAATTGTATTTTTTAATTTTAAAGTATTTACAGTTATTTCATTAATATTTTTAATATTTTTATTATTATCACAAACTAATAAATTATCAGAATATGCAATACCAGGTGTAATATTATTAAAATTAGAATTTAATGTTACACTATTACAAGATAATTCATTAATATTTGATATATTCAAAAAACTATCTAAAGATAATGCTTTATTAGCAACTGCCTGACCTAATATCATACCTGATAAACTATTAATTTGATTACCAGTTGCTGTTATTAACGTATTATTTAAAGCAAGACCACTATCTATACCATTATGGTCAGCAATATTAATTGAAAAATTAGAAGTTTGGTTAAAATTAAAATTAACAGTATCCATATACATTTGATAATGAATATTAGCTGAACTATTATAAAATGATAAAAATGATGTACCTATTTCAAATTGATGTGTTATACTTCCAGAATAGTTATATGGCATATCATATTTTAATTTAAAATCTGAAGTTTCTTCTAATTTAGGTAAACACATAGTATTAAAATCAGTACTGTTAAAAAAGTATGATTTATTAATTCTATAAGTTCCTGATAAACTAACCATTAATAAATGATTAAATTCAGAAGACCAACAAATTGATGTCCAATCATTATTAATATTTAAAGTTATTAAATTCCAATTAATACCATTATATGAATACATTAATCTATCAGAACCTGAAGATGCAACAGATATAAACATTTTTAATTGATCTACCCAAATTATACAGTTCCAATTATTATCAGCTGGACTTGTTCTAGAAGTCCAATTAATACCATCATTAGATGTCATAATACGATTATTATTTCCAGTATTTGAAACTGCTACAAATAAATTTAAATATTTAGACCAACAAACTGATGTCCAATCATTATCAACAGCTGAAGTTCTAGATATCCAAATTGTTCCATCAACTGATGTCATAACACGATTATTTGTACCTGAATTAGCTACTGCTACAAATAAATGTAATTCAGGAGACCAGCATATAGATGTCCAATTATTTAATGGACAATTATCAGAAATCCAATTAATACCATTATCAGATAATGCAATTCTATTAGTTCCATTATTTGAGACTGCAACAAATAACATTAATTCAGGTGACCAACATATTGAAGTCCAATTATTAGTTATATTTAAATTACGTAATGTCCAACTAATACCATCTGATGAAGTAATAGCTCTTTGTGATCCTACAGATCCAACAGCTACAAATAATTGTAATTCTAGTGACCAACAAATACTATTATAATTATTTGATGAACTATAACTAGTTGTCCAAGTAATACTATCCATAGAATATAAAATATTACCTGTATTACTGATAGTCACAAAATCATATATTGGATATCCAGCCCATATACAACTAACTAATGGTACTGAAATTGTTTGTTGTATAGGAATCCAATTTTTTAAAGAATAATTAATAGTTGATTTTTTAGTATATATTTTTTTTATATTAGAACTTAAATTATATTTATATTCTGATTTTGTATAAGTATCATTAATGATTGAATATATTGAATAATCTATTGCATTTGTTAAAAATATTTGATTATTAATACTAGCATCGATTGTAAATAATAATTTATTATTAGTGCTATTAAACACAATTTGACTAATTACATTAATAATATTATGTAAAATATAAAACCAATTAATTCCATCATAAGAACCAAATAATAAATTATCATTTGATACGATAATAAACATATTTAATAAACTATTCCAATGTAATAATCTCCAACTTCTTTGTAAATTATTACGCACAGTCCAATTAATACCATTAGTAGAACTAATAATTCTATTAGTTCCGCTATTAGATACAGCAACTAATAAATTTAAAGATGGTGAATATACTATATCCACCCAATTATTATTTTCTGGACTTGTTCTAGATGTCCAAGTAATACAATCTGGTGATGTACTAATATGATTACTAGCTACTCCTATAAATAAACTTAATTGTGAAACCCAAATAATTTTTAATCCATTAGCAGTTGTATTTCTTAAAGTCCAATTAATACCATCTGGTGATGTATATACTTGTGTACCATATAATTGATTTAATACAAATAAATTTAATGAACTTACCCAAATAATATTTTTCCACCAGAGAGTAGTTGGTAATGATCTTTGAGTCCAATTAATACCATCTGGAGATGTAATATATGATGAAGTAACTTGAGTTACTGCAACAAATAAAGATAAAGATGGTGACCATGTAATCATTAAATAATTTTGATTTGGAGCAGTTCTTTGTGTCCAAGTAATACCATCAGGAGAAGTCATAACTTTACCCGAAAATCCAACAGCTACATATAAATTTAATGTTGATGCCCACACACAATCTTTAATTCCAACTATATTATTGTTTGGAGCATTATAATTATTTGCTGATATTTCAAATGATTTATTAGTTATACAACAAATTTTTTTTAATGTATTTGAATAAGTAATACAATTAATATTAGAATTTTTTGGTAATAAATATGGAAACCAATTAATTCCATTTAATGAATAAATTACTTTTACTGAACTATATGTATCATTAGTTGATGCAATAAATATTTTATATTCAGGTACCCATATAATATTATTCCAGTTATTATTATAATTAATAGAATAACTAGTCCAAGTTGTACCATCAGAAGATAATGCTATTCTATTAAATCCTGAAGATGCAATAGCTACAAATTTATATAAATCATATGACCAACATATAGATTTCCAATTATTATCTTCAATATCTCGTAATGTCCAATCTATACCATTAACTGAAGTCATTGCTGAATTAACTATAGCTGCAGTACTTATTGATACTAAAGTCCAATCCATTATATTTACAGCCGTTGCATCAGACATACCTGAATCAGAATTTCCAATTCTTTTAATTACAATTCTATAATAATTATAATTAGTAGTATTACTATTAATAGTAATAGTAGTTGATGTTGCAGTATTTGGCCAATTATTTTTATTAGTTTCTGTATAAATTACATTCCATAAAGTACCATTATTACTTCCTAATATTACAAATGATCTAGGCATTCTAGTTAATCCATATCCAGATCTAGGAATCATTGAAAAAGATCCTAAAATAAAACTACTAGCAAATTGGATTTGTAACCATTCTCCTGAATGTGTAGTAGAACTAGAATCTGTTGTTGATACATTTCCTGTATACACACCAGTACTACTATTATAAAGATTTGTTCCAGAACCTCTACTGTGATACCCTGTAGATAAACTACCATCAAAAGCATTCCAAGGATCCCATGTAGAAGCATCACTTGGATAATCTTGAGAAAGCATAGAACTTGCACTTGCTATTTTACCAGAACTATTATTTCCTGTCATATTATTACTAATAGTTCCAGATATTACATCTGTACTGATATTTGAATATCCAACAGCTGTAAATATATTTAAATTTTCAGACCAACATATAGAATTCCAACTAAAATTATTTGGACTAGTTCTAGTAATCCAATTAATACCATTAATTGATGTCATAATTCTATCATTAGTTCCTGAACTTGAAACTGCAACAAATAAATTTAATTTTGGTGACCAAATTACAGATGTCCAATCATTATCAACAGGATTTGTTTGTAAAGTCCAATTAATACCATCTGGAGAAGTCATAATTCGATTACTAGTTCCTGAATTTGCAACAGCAACTAATAATGTTAATTGTTGAGACCAACAAACAGATGTCCAATTATTATCAGCAGGACTTATTCTAGCTGTCCAAGTAATACCATCAGGTGATGTAATTATTCTATTATTTATACCAGTATTTGAAATAGCAACAAATAAATTTAATGAATCTGCCCAACAAATAGATGTCCAATTATTATTAATATTAATATTTCCAGTATTAAAAATTAATTTATTATTTTTTCCAGATATATCTATTGTACCATTACCAATTTCAATATTATTAGTAGATATTTTATTAATATTAGTTATATTTCTATCAGAATTTAAAACAATAGCTCTAGATGCATTTGCAGTACCTTCAATTATATTATTAAGAAATAAATTTTGATTATTAGAAGATAATCCATTTAATGTATTTCCATTAATGGTAATGCTATTACATTCTAAATTATTAATATTATTTATATTTTTATTAGAATTTAATACTAATAATTTAGAAGCTTCAGCAGTACCGGGTGTATTAATTATAGTTTTATCTAATTCAGTAACTGACGAAGTAACTAAAGTATTATTTAAAGTTAGTGAACTTGCATTTGTATTAAATATACTATAACTTGAACCTAGTGATTCCGAACTATTGACTATTGCTAATACATTATTATTTAAAGTTTTTCTAATAATCTGCCCATTATTATTTTTATTTATTATGAATGTCATTTTTAATAATTATATTTTAGTTATATAATATTATAAATAAAAAAAATAATATATTTATGTAATATTCTTATTTATGATTCTTCTATAAATAATTGATTAATAAAATTATTTAAATCATTAATATTTTTTTTTACTGCTTGTATTTTTTCTATTTGATTTTCATAATTATGTAATAATTTTTTAATTGTTCCATACATTGTAGCAATAATTTGATCAGAATCTAAAGATTTACAATTTTCTATATTATCAGTATTAGAAATTGTAATAGAATTTGGAAATATTTCTTCGACTTCATCAGCAATCCATCCTAATTGATAATTATCATAAATTTGATGATTATCAATAATTTCATCTTTCCATTTATATCTAACTAATCTTAAATTTTTTAAATTATTATAACATAAATCTAAATTAGCATCTTCTATATTTTCTTTTAATCTAATATCTGATGCTACTGTCCAATATGCAGTACTTGGTTTTGCAGCACTATCAGATATTAATTCTAATTGAACAGTTGGATTATAAGTTCCTAAACCAACATTACCATTATTTTCATTAATATATAAAGAATTTAAATTATTAATATAACCTGATTTTGGATAATAATTATTAATTGTACTTGTTAATACTCTATTTCCAGTACCTGTATTTGAAATAGCAACTGCTAATTGATGTCCATCAGACCAACAAATTGATGTCCAATTATTATTTATATTATTATTTCTAATAATCCAGTTAATACCATCTATTGAGGTCATAATTCTATCATTAGTTCCTGTGTTAGCAATTGCTATAAAACATTGAATATCTGATGCCCAGCAAATAGAAGTCCAATCATTATCTACTGGACTAACTTGAGAAGTCCAATTAATTCCATCTATAGATGTCATTATTCTATTATTTGTACCTGTATTAGAAACTGCTACAAATAAATTTAATTGAGAACTATAACAAATTGAAGTCCAATCGTTATCGACAGCACTAGTTCTAGATGTCCAAGTAATACCATTATTTGATGTCATAACTCGATCATTAGTTCCTGATTTAGCAACTGCTACAAATAAATCTAAATCAGATGACCAACAAATAGATGACCAATTATTATTAGGAACATTGTTTATTAAATTCCAATCTATACCATTGCTAGAAATCATTACTCTATTATTTGTACCTGTATTAGAAATCGCTACAAATAAATTTAATTCTGAACTATAACATACTGAAGTCCAATCATTATCAGCAGCACTAGTTCTAGAAGTCCAAGTAATACCATCTGGAGATGTCATAACTCGATTATTTGTACCAGAATTTGATACAGCTACGAATAATATTAATTCAGGACTATAACAAATAGATGTCCAATTATTATCACTAGCAGATGTTCTAGAAGTCCAAGTCATACTTCCAGGTGACGTCATAACTCTATTTCCAGTGCCTGAATTTGAAACTGCTACAAATAAATTTAAATCATAACTATAACAAACAGAAGTCCAATTATTATTATTTACTGAAGTTCTTGAATTCCAATCTGATACATAATTAAGATAATTATTTAATTTAGGATTGTATTTTCTATTGTTATTTTCTTTTTCTATAGATATTAAATTATAATTATTTGTAATTAAATTATAATTATTTAATGTTAAAAATGGTCTTCCTGGTATATACCAAGTATTTAAACCATAAGCTACTAAAGTTTCAATTTCATTTGCCCAACATAAAGAATTATAATGACCACCTCCTTTAACTATATATGCATTTCTCCAATTAATACAATCTGTTGATTCAATAATACTACATTCTGTATAATTATTTTTATCATATACAATACCATAAAATTTATTATATTTATTAACCCAAATTGGTTTAGAATTTGGATCTCCAAATGAAAATCCAAAACCATCAGATGTTGTTGAAAATCTTTCTGTCCAGTTAAGACCATCAATTGATGTATAATAATTAGTATAATTACTTTCAAAGTGTAATATAAATAAATTTACTTGTGAGATCCAATCTATTCTCCAAGTCCCATTTCCATTAATAGTACCATTATTAACGGTAAATGTTCTTTGAGTCCAATTAATGCCATTTGAAGAAGTTAAATAAATAAATGGATTTGAATATAATGGTGCTATAAATAAAGATAATGATTCAGACCAAACTACTGAATGGATTAAATATGAATTAGTAGGTAAAGTAACTGTTGTCCAATTAGTACCATCAGTAGATGTTGTCATTTTATTACTTCCCGTACCAACCATTATAAATCGAGATAAACTATTGACCCAAATAATAGTTTTCCAATTTCCTGTAGAAATAACTTGAGATGTCCAATTAATTCCATCTGTTGATTTATAAATTGTATTAGTTTCATCAGTAGTTGCAATTAATAAATTTAAAGATTGCGCCCAAACAATTTGTCGTAAATTAATAGAAGTATTTTTAATCATATATCTTAATGTCCAATCAATACCATCTGAAGAAGTTGCTATATGTTTTGAATAAGAACTTCCTGTTGATGATATTGCTATAAATAATCCTAATGTATTAACATATATCATATCACGCCATCTTAGTTCATATGAAGTATCTATTAAATCCCAATTAATACCATCATCTGATTTTGTAATTTGCATATCTCTATATGTATTCGATACTTGTTTTGATCCTAATAAAATACTATTTAATCCAGCTAGATAATTTACTGAACTATAACTATTTGTATTACAATTTGTAAAATATAATATAGACCAATTAATACCATCTACCGAAGTCATTACTCTATTATCAGTACCAGTATCTGAAACAGCAACTAATCTATTTAGAGAATTAGACCATGCTACTGATTTCCAACTATTATCTACAGGATTTGTTCTAGATGTCCAATTAATACCATCCGGGGATGTCATAATTCTATTATTTGTACCGCTATTGGCAACTGCAATAAATAATGATAATCCAGAAGCCCAAATTACAGAATACCAACTATTATTAGCGGCGGATGTTCTAATAGTCCAAGTAATACCATCTGGTGATGTCATTACTCTATTATTAGTACCTGAATCGGATACAGCAACTAACAACGATAATTCTTGAGACCAACATACTGAAAGCCAGCCATTATCAGCAGCTGATGTTCTAGTTGTCCAATTAATACCATCTGGGGATGTCATAACTCTATTATTAGTCCCTGATTGTCCAACAACTACATATAAATTTAAATAACTAACCCATATTATAGACATCCAATTATTATTAGCTGCAGAAGTTCTAGTTGTCCAATTAATACCATCAGGCGAAGTCATAATTCTATTATTAGTTCCTGAATTTGAAACTGCTGCAAATAATGTTAATTCTGGCGACCAACATACAGACATCCAATTATTATCAGCCGGACTAGTTCTAGCTGTCCAATTAATTCCATTTGAAGATGTCATAATTCGATTACCTGTTCCTGTTTGTGCTACAGCAACTAATAATGATAATTCTGGACTATAACATACAGAAGTCCAATTATTATCATTTGGTGTTCTACGTTTTTTCCAATCAATTCCATTATTAGATGTCATAACTCTATTTTCAGTACCTGATTGAGCTACTGAAATATATAATCCTAAATTTTCAGACCATATAACACTATTATAACTTAAATTATAAGATGTATCGTATATTGCCCAATTAATACCATCCGGTGATTGTATAAGAGTATTTGATCCATCTTGTATAACTATTATAAATCTTGAAATGCTAGGTATCCAATCTATATTACTTAAAAATCCACTAATTGGACTTGTTCGCCCAGTCCAATTAATCCCATCAGGTGATGTCATAATACGATTAGAACCTCCTGAATAACTAGATGCTGCAAATAAAGATAATTGTGAAGACCAGCAGACACTATTCCATGCATTTGTATTAGGTGCATTTTGAATAGTCCAATTGATACCATTAGATGATGTCATTACTCTATCAGTACCTCCACTTTCAGAAACTGATACAAATAAAGATAATTCAGGACTCCAAACTAAAGAATCCCAAGCATAACTAGCAGCTGCATTTCGACCAGTCCAATTAATACCATCAGGTGATGTCATTACTCTTGTAGTCCCTCCATTTGCAACAACAACAAATAAATTTAATGTACTAACCCATACTATACTTGTCCAAGAGCTATTTAAATTAGTTAATTTATATGTCCAGTTATATCCATCATTTGAAATATATACTCTATTTTGTGTAGTATTATTAGTTACAATTACAAATAATTTTAATTCTGGTGACCAAGCAATAGTACTAAGTCTTGTATTTGTATTAGCTATAGATGCAAAAACTGGCAATTGAACAGATTTCCATGTATTTCCACCATCTGATGATACATTTACTAAATATGGATAAACATTATTTCGAGATTGATTATTATCTTGTTGATTTAATCCAATTGCAACTATTAAATTTAATTCAGAACTATATGCCATATTAAAGAAATGTGAAATATTACTAGGATATTTATTTATATTGCATTCAAATTTATTAAAATTACGATATGTATCATATAATTTTAAATTATTTATTTTCATATTATATTTTTGTGAAAAATTAATTTTATTAATATCTAAATTATTGATTTCTTCAATATTTCGTGAATTATTTACTACTAAACCTTTTGAAGCAGATGCTGTTCCTGGAGTTATATCTGTTAAATAAGTAGAATTATTATCATTTTCTGAATATAAAATTTTATTATTAACTATTAAATAATTTAAATTTAGATTATTAATATTTGAAATATTTCTAGATGAATTTACAATTAATGCTTTAGATTCAGATGCAATTCCAAAGGTTGTATTTAATTTATTTAAATCATTAGCACTTAAAGGAAATACATTATCATTAAGTTTTAAACCATTAATATTTTCATTATGATTAACTATATTTGTGATTTTATTACTACTATTATTAATGATATCTAAATTTGATTGATTAGTATTCATTATAAAATCTACATTAGTAGTATTAGAATTATTATATGTTAATCGTAATAATTTATTATCTATACTATTTACTGGTGATATACTAAATGATTGATTTGTACTTGCGAGTCCTACATTAATTCTACCACTATTACTTCTAAAAGATGATAAAGATGTTGATAATAATTTACTATTAATACCATTAGAATTATTTTTACTATATAAAATATTATTAATATTATCATTAGATAAAGCAATAAATTTACCTAAATTATCTGCCCAAATAATATTAATCCAATCATTATTATATAATGAACTTTTAGATACCCAATTAATTCCATCATTTGATATTAATAATCTATTATTACCAGAATTAGCAATTGCAACAAATAAATTAAATTCATCTGACCAACTTACTGCAATATAATTATTATTATTAATTGAGTTTCTTGATACCCAATTAATACCATCGTTAGATGTCATAATTCTATCATTTGTACCCGAATTTGATACAGCAACAAATAGTAATAATTCTGAACTATAACATATAGATGTCCAATTATTATCCGCTGCTGATGTTCTAGTAGTCCAAACAATACCATCTGGAGAAGTCATTACTCTATTATTTGTACCAGAATTTGAAACTGCGACTAATAAATTTAATTCAGAACTATAACAAATTGAAGACCAATTATTATCAACTGGACTAACTCTAGATGTCCAATTAATACCATCTGGTGATGTCATAATTCTATTATTTGTTCCTGTATTAGATATGGCTACAAATAAATTTAATTCAGATACCCAAATTATAGATGTCCAATTATTATCTGTGGCAGATGTTCTTATAGTCCAGTTAATACCATTATTAGATGTCATAACTCTATTATTTGTGCCTGTATTAGATACAGCTACAAATAAATTTAATTCAGAACTATAACATATAGAAGTCCAAGTATTATCAACAGGTGTACTTCTACTAATCCAATTTATACCATCATTAGATGTCATTACTCTATTAGTTCCAATATTATTTAAAACAACTAATAAATTTAAATCTGGACTATAACATATAGAACTAAAATTATTTAATGTTTTATAATTCCAATTAATTGCATCAGCAGATGTCATGATTCTATTATTTATTCCAGAATCTGATACAGCAACAAATAAATTTAAATTATTTGCCCAAATTAATGAAGTCCAATTATTAATAGCTGAAAAACTTTGAGATGTCCAATTAATACCATTTGAAGAAGTCATTATATTTTCAGTAGATACTTGTTCATTAGATAAAGAAAATCTTCTAATATAACTATCATGTGTTTGTCCTCCATTTCGTGTTGCAAATCCAAAATAATTACCACTACTAGTAAGCCACGAATTATTATTAGAATCACTGTAATTAAATACATTTATACCTTTGTAATTAACAACCCATGTATTATAAGTACCTTTAGTATATAAAATTTGTACAGCATTCCATATATTATCACCTACATTTACAGAATAAAATCCTATTTGAGTACCGTTTAAAAAGAAATAAATACCTAAAGATCTACCACCAGATGTATATAATTGAAATGCTATACAAAAAGCTGGTGCATTTGGACCATCCCCTATAAAATCACCTGTAAAGAATGCATTATTATAACCAATATTAAAACTAGTAGTATCTGCACTTCCTGATAATTTAATTTCAAAATTAATTGCAAGATTATTATAATCTTGAATACGTTCTTGATACCATAATCCTGTAGATCCAGTAACTGAACTATTATTTAAACGTAATTCAACATCTGGATTAGATCCAGATTGTGTAATTGTCCAATTTGCACTATTAATTTTATTAAATATATTATACCAATTATTAGTATCAATATTTACTATACTAGTACTTGATAAAACACTTAATGCAACAAATTTATCTAAATCAGGACTATAACATACAGATTTCCATTTATTATCTACAGCACTAGTTCTAGAAGTCCAATTAATACCATCGGGTGATGTCATTACTCGATTACTGGTTCCTGTTTCAGATACAGCTACAAATAAAGTTAATTCAGAACTATAACATACAGATGTCCAATTATTATCTGACGCACTTACTTGAGATGTCCAATTAATACCATCTGAAGAAGTCATTACTCTATTATTTGTTCCTGAATTTGAAACTGCTACAAATATTTCTAAATCAGAACTCCAAACTATAGATATCCAATTATTATTACTAGCACTTACTTGAGATGTCCAAGTAATACCATCTGAAGAAGTAATTACTCTATTATTTGTTCCTGAATTTGATACTGCAACAAATAAAGATAACTCTGAAGACCAACAAATAGATGTCCAATTATTATTACTAGCACTAGTTCTAGATACCCAATTAATACCATTCGATGATGTCATTACTCTATTATTATATCCAGAATTTGATACAGCAACAAATAAGGTTAATTCTGGACTATAACAAATAGATGTCCAATTATTATTAGCAGCAGATACTTGAGTAATCCAATTAATACTATCAGTAGAAGTTAAAACTCTATTATTATATCCAGATGTAGATATAGCAACTAATAAATTTAATTCAGAACTATAACATATAGATGATAATTGTAAATTAGTATTTGTAGAATTTTTATCCCAAATTAAATAATTTGGATTAACTTTATTATTTACTTTATTTTCTAATAATGATAAATTACAACTATTATTTATAGATAAATGATTATATAAATAGTTACTTAATGATAATACATAATTTGTAGTAATACCAATAAAATTATTTAATTCTGAGATCCAAATAATAGAATACCAAGATGCATTATTACTAGTATGACTAGTTAATATACTTTTCCAATTAATACCATTATATGAAATCATAAATCTATTAGCATTACCTCCTAATCCTACAGCTAAAAATAAACCTAAATCAGCAGACCAACATACAGATGTCCAATTATTAGATCCTGCTGATGTTGAAGATAACCAATTTAATCCATCATAAGAATATCTTACAGCATTACTATCATATGCTAAACTTACAAACATATTTAATTCTTTGGACCAACATATAGCTCTAGAATTTATACCTGAATAATTTGGTGGGTTAAACCAATTAATACCATCGTAAGAATTTAATATTATATTAGAAGAACCAGTTATAATAAACATATTTACTTCTTTGGACCAACATATAATATCCCAAGCAGATGCTGATGTAGTTATACCTGTCCAATTAATACCATTATTAGATGTCATAATTCTAGTATTACTAGATCCTCCATTTGCAACAGCAACAAATAATAATAATTCAGAACTCCAACATATAGAATTCCAATTATTATCAGCAGCTGATGTTCTAGCTGTCCAAGTAATACCATTTGGTGATGTAATAACTCTATTATTAGTACCTGTATTTGAAACAGCAACAAATAAATTTAATTCTGGACTATAACATACTGAAGTCCATATATTAGTATTTGGTGCAGTTCTTTGAGTCCAATTAAATCCATCACTAGATGTATATATACCAGAGGTTCCTCCAGTACCTACAGCAACCATTAATTTTAAATTAGACGACCAACATACAGAATATATAGTATTTGCTAAAGTAGGTACATATGTTTGAAGAATATTTTGATTATTACTTAATCCATAATATGCCTTATTAGAAACTTTATATGTATCATAATTATTATAAATGTTAGAATTAAAAATTTTACTATCTAATATTGTAGTAGTTTGTGGTACTGAATTCGTACCTGTTAAATTAAATCTTCGTATATAAGAATTATGTGCTAAACCACCATTTCTTGAACCAAATCCAAAATAATTTCCACTATTTGTTAACCAAGTAGCATGAGTTGGATCACTATAAGATAATATATTTGATCCATTTAATGTTACTGTCCATGTATTAATTGTACTTTTATTATATATAATTTGAACATTTTGCCATGTATTATTATTAATATTTGGCCCAGTAGAACCAACTTGTGAACTACCTATAAAACAGTAAGTTCCAGCACCACTAAATATACGAAATGCAAGACAAAAGGCTGGATTATTAGGTCCATCTCCATAAAAACTTGTACTATTAAATCCAATATTAAAACTAGTACCATCTGCTGTTCCTGATATTTTAATTTCAAAATTAATAGTAACTGAATTATAATCTTGAATTCTATTTAAATACCATAAGTTTGGACTTGATCCTGAATTATTAGAACTATTTAATTGAATTTCAACATCTGGATCTGATCCTGTTTGAGTAATAGTCCATGCACTATTAATTCTATTAAATAATGTATACCAATTAGTATTAGTCATTATATTAGTATTTTGATTTATAAAATTACTATAAGATATAGTATTTCTAGAAATTACTATAAATCGATTTATAGAATTTGCCCAAACTAATGAAACTAATTCACTATCTATAATAGAATAAGAAATATTCCAATCTATACCATTAAACGAATATCCAATTCTATTTCTAGTACCGGTAGAAGAACAAATTAAAAATAAATTTAGATTTGAAATCCATTTAATATTATTCCATTGATTTGCTGATGGTCTAGTTCTAGTAGTCCAACTGATACCATCTGATGAGGTCATAATATATCCATCTAATGAAACAGCAGCAAATAAATTTAAAAATGAAGACCATGTTACTGATTTCCAAGTATAACTATTATTTGCAGAATGTCTTAAAGTCCAATTATTACCATCTGGGGATGTCATTACTCTCTGTGATCCAGAATCTGATACAGCAACAAATAAATTTAATTCTTTTGACCAACATATAGAATTCCAATTATTATTAACTACTGTTCTAGCAGACCAATTAATACCATTACTAGAAGTCATAACTCTAACATTACCTGAATTAGCAACAGCTACATATAAAGATAATTCAGGTGACCAACATACTGATGACCAATCATTATATAATGTCCATAAATCTAAATTACCTGATGGTGTTGTAATATTCGATGTTGACCCATTTCCTAATTGACCAGTATTACCCAATCCCCATCTTAATATAGTATTATCATTTAATATTACAAAAGATTGTGAAAATCCAGCTTCTATAAAAATAGCATTACTAATACCTGTAATTGTAAATGGTGTTGATTTTTGAACTACTGTTCCATCACCTAATTGATAATAATCATTTTTTCCCCATGTTTTAACTGTTCCGTCAGATAATAAAGCTAATGAATGACTATCACCAGTTGTTATAGAAATTGCATTATTAATACCTGAAACTGTTACTGGCGTTAATCTTTGAGTAGTTGTCGTATCACCTAATTGTCCAAAAGTATTAATACCCCAACTTTTAATTGTACCATCTGATAATAATGCTAATGAGAATCCATTTCCAGCTGCTATTGCAACTGCATTACTAATTCCAGATACTGTTACTGGTATATTACTTGATGTTGTACTATTATTTCCTAACTGTCCATTTGAATTATTACCCCAACTTTTAATTGTACCATCTGATAATAAAGCAAGGGAATGGTTAAATCCTGCTGAAATAGCAGTAGCATTATTAATACCAGAAACAGTCACAGGTATATTACTTGAAATTGTACTATTATTTCCTAATTGACCACTTGTATTTAATCCCCAAGCTTGAATTGTATTATCATATAGTAATGCTAATGAATGATAATTATTTGCAGATACAGATATTGCAGTAACATTAGTTAAATTAGATACTGATTGAATTGTAGATTGATTTGTATTATTACCATTACCTAAAGAACCATTTGTATTATTACCTATTGATTTTACAGTACCATCATTTAATAAAAATATAGAAAAATTTAATCCGTTTTCTATTTTACTAACATTATTAATAGAGGTTATTAAAACAGGAATAGATTGTTGACTTGAATTACCATTAGCTAATTCTCCATTTACATTTTGTCCACAACTATAAATACTTCCATTATTATTTAAAAAACTAGTATGATATCCACCAGAAGATATAGATGTAGTATATATATTTGTATTTCTAGCAGTCCAATTTATACCATCTGATGATGTCATTACACGATTATTGCCAGAACTTGATACAGTTACAAATTGTGTTAATTGTGGAGACCAAACAATAGATTTAAAATTATTATTAGCAGGTGTTGATCTAGGAGTCCAATCAGTTCCATTAGTTGATGTAAATATACGTTCGTTATTTCCAGTATCTGATATAATTACACCTAAATTTAATTCATCAGACCATGCAATATCAGTTAAATTATTAGAGAATGTTGTATTAATTTGATTCCAAGAATTAGGGCTATATTTTTTTTTATATATTTGAGATTTATTATTTTGAATATCTGTCTTAAAATTTAATTTTTCAACTGAAAGTGTATTAATATTTTTTACATTACGATTATTATCTAAGGTTAAAATTTTATTTTCTTTAGCCTCTCCAGAAATAATTTTTTGTAAATAAGGGCTATTACTTTCACTTGCAGTTCCACCACCTGTAGCTACAGTAATATTACTTCCATTTACTACTAAATTATTACATCCAATAGAATTAATATTTGTTATATTTCTATTACTATCTACTATTAAAGCTTTATTAGAATTAGCAGTACCTGGTATTGTTGACATATAATTTAATTGAGTTCCACTAGAAGTAACCAAATTACCATTTAATGATAATGCAGATAAAGATAAATTCTGAGAAATATTTAATGTATTTCTATTATTATTTACTTTAGGTGTATTTGTAAAATTTACTTGTTTTTTAATAATTTTAAATGTATCATTATTTCTAGTATAATTAAAAGAAGACATATTTATTATAATTAATATAATTAATATAAAATATTAAAATCTATTTATATAATAATAAATAAAAAAAAATAAGTAATATTATAAATATTTTTATAAATTATTTATAAAATTTTGTATATTATCTAATTTATTTTGTAAATCATCAACATTAAAATCTAAATTTTCATAATTATTTATTATTTTTTGAGTACATCCATAGATAGTAGCAACTAATTGATCAATATTTAATGTTTTACAATCTTCAATATTATAAATATTTTTTGTAATAATAGCTTTTGGAAAATGTATTTCAACATCATTTGCTATCCATCCTAATTTAGTTTTATCTTTTATTTGTTTATCTGAAAAAATACCATTTTTCCATTTATATTTTTTTAAATTTAGATTTTTAATTATATTATAACATGAATCTAAATTTGCATTTTCAATATTATCTTTTAATCTTTGATCAGATACAATAGTCCAAGTATTAGTTGATGGTTTTTTAGCATTATCTGTAGATAATTCTAATTGATAATTTGGATTTAAAGTTCCTAATCCTAAATTTCCATTTATTTTATTTAAATATAAATGTGATTTATGAGAATACATATTACTTTTAGTATGTAATAAACTAAGTGAATCTGAATAAACTAATCTATAAGTTCCATACGTTGCTCCTAATACAAACATATTTAAATAAGGAGACCATCCAATAGAAACATAACCATTATTTATAAAACTACCACTAAATGAAACTAATCTAAACCAATTTATACCATCATATGAATAAGTTATATATTGAGTGTGTACACTCATAAATACATTTAACTGCGATATCCAAACCATATATTGTGAATATTCATTATTAGAATTATAATACCAATTAGTACCATCAAATGAATAATAAGTATTCCAACCAGTAGTTGCAATTAACATACCCAATTCTTTAGAATATACTAAACTACTATAACCTGTAATATTTGATGTAGGTGGTGTAATATAAGTCCAATTTATACCATTACTAGATATGGCAATTGAACTATTTGTATTACCAACAGCCATTATTAAATTTAAATGGTTTACCCATACTACTGAATTCCAAGCATTACTATTAGATAAATTACTTCTATTCCAGTTTTCACCATCACTTGAAACTAATCCTCTTACTATAGAACCATTATATCCAATAGCTAAAAATATTTCTAATTCATTAATCCATATTACTTTTTTTAACCCCATATCACTAAATGGATTAAATCTTAAAGTCCAATTTATACCATCTATTGAAGTCATAATATTATAATTATTTGTAGAGCTAGATACTGCAACTAATAATGATAATTTAGAAGACCAAACTACCGATTCACAATAAAAACTATTAATAGGTAATAATTGAGAAGTCCAATTAATTCCATCTGATGATGTTGCTATAATAGATCCAACAGCTAAAAATATATTTAATTCATTACACCAATATATTTGTTGATAAGTATTTGAAGTATAAAATGTATTTGATTTAGCACCCCATTTATTAGTATTATTTAATGTTAAAAATGAATTTTTATCTATTGTATTTTTTTGTAATTTATCAATATTAACTGTTTTATTTATATTAGATGTTAATAATTTATTATAAGAACTAAATGATAAATCATTACTTTGTAATAAATTTAAATTTGTAATATTTTTATTAATATTAACAATTAATGCCTTTGATGCATTAGCTTGACCTAGAATATTATTTTGTAAATATTCATTACTATTAAAAGTTTCCGAATTAATTAAATTATTATTAATAACTAAACTATTACAATTAATATTATTAATATTACTAATATTTCTATTTGAATCTAAACATAGTATTTTATTAATTGAACCTGTTCCTAATATATTATTTTTTAAATAATTATATTCCGTTATAGTTGGTCGTAATAGTATATTATTTAATTTTAATCCATATGTACTGAAATTTGTATTAATCTTAATACCTCGTTGTTCTACATTTAATAATCTATATGCATTAATATTAAATTGACCATTTTCTAAAACATCAAATGTGGTACTATAAGAATTAGAACTATCGTAATACGTTCTATTTATTTGATTTAATTTTAAACATAAACCATTTTCAGAATTAATTTCTAATGCACTTTGAGGATTAATTTTATTAATACCTGTATAATTATTATTAGTATCTATTTTAATTAAAGATGTTGATAAATTTTTATTTTTAGTATTAGTATATAAATTTGATATACTTCCATTAGTTAAAAATAAAAGCATACCAAGTTTTTCAGACCAAGCACATTTTTTATACCCACCATTTGAAAATGAATTATATCTAGTCCAATTTATACCGTTATATGACATATATAAAAAATTTGAACCGGATGCCATTCCTATAAAACTTTGTAATTCACTATTCCAAATAATTGTATTAAAAGTAGGAAATCCACCATCACACTGTGGACATATTGTCCAATTAATACCATTTGAAGAATAAAATACATTTCCAGTACCACCAGCTACTATTATACTTAATTCTTCAGAAAATGCACTTGTATAAAATCCTTGACCTGTATTTGTATAATAAGTTATTTGAATATCTACCCAATTAATACAATCATTAGATATATATATTTTACTATTACTAGTTCCAGATCCAGAAAATAATATATACATATTTAAAGAACTTACCCAAATAATATTATCTAATGTATTCTCATTTACTAAATTTACAAATTTCCAATTATAACCATCTTGTGATATAACCATTTTATTTGTTCCACCTAATAAAACAATATAATTATTAACTTCATATATATATGAATAAGTACCAGGTGTAGATATATTAAACCAACTAGATCCATTATTAGATCCCATTAAAGATCCACCATATAATGCTAAAAATAATTTAGAAATATTAGACCAAATTACTGTACTAACGTCCGTTCCTTGATTTATATGTGATAATGAAATCCAATCCGTGCCGTTTTTTGATATATTAATTTTTGAATTAGTATTATTCCATGATTGTGTTCCACTAGCAACTACTACAAATAATTCTAAATCTGGAGACCATGCTACGTCATTAAGTGTTGAATAATTAGACATTGTCGAATTAAATGATGATGAAGAACCTAAACTATTTGTATTTAAATATCTATTTTGTATTGTTCTATGTGTATTAATATAATTAGAAACATCATTTATAAAAATTTTATCATAATTATATAAATTAATATTTGTATTTTCTAATATTAATTCATTAGTTGTTAAATTATTAATATTTTTAATATTTTTTAATTCATTTAATACCAATGCTTTATTTGCTTGTGCAATACCTGGTACTAAATTTGTTAAATAAGGATTATTTAAATCGTCTGAAGATCCACCATTTAAATCATCATTACTTGTAATTAAATCTCCATTTATTCTTATACTATTACAATTAATTGTATTAATATTATTAATATTTCTAGAACTATCTACTACTAAACCTTTTAATGCTTGAGCAATACCTGGAGTAACTTGTAAATAATTTAATTCACTAGCTGATGCATTAATTTGAATATTATTTATACTTAATATATTTATAGATAAAAAATCAGAACTTGCTGTTGATCCTAATGATTCTTTTAAACTATTAATATTAATTGTATTTGATATATTAATATTTTTTTTTATAGTTTTAAAATTTATATTACGATTTATTGTAAATGACATATTGAAATATTTATTATAATTTATTTATATAATATAAAACAAAAAAAACTCAATATAATTATATTTTTTCTCAAATATATAATATTTTTTAAAAAAATATATATATTAATATATAAATAATTTCATATTAAAAATATAATTAATTTAATTTCATTTTAAATATAAATAATGGTTGTAATTAAACAATATAGTACTGCACAAATTGACCAATTAAATAATATAACTGGCAGAGTTTTATATGATGCTACGTTAAATGCATTAAAATTTAATAATACCGAAACTTATGATAATATTTTATTACATAAGGATAGATCAAATAATGTAAATCAAATAAATAATATAAATACCACTGGTAATTTAGGTATTAATACTAGTTCTCCAAATAAACAAGTCGAAATTAATTCAAGTACAGGTGATTGTTTACGTCTTACCTATAATGATAATAATAGATCTGCAGCTAATTATACTGATATTACAGTATCTAATATTGGTGATTTAAATATTAATCCTTCAGGTGGTAATACTACATTTAATTCTACATTAACAATTAGTGGTATAACTACTCTTAGTGATACTACTGCTAGTACTTCTAATTTATTAGGTTCTTTAAAATTAGCAGGAGGTATTGGTATTTCTAATACTACAGATGCTCTTAGTGCCACTAATGGCGGATCTTTTACTACAGCTGGTGGTATGGCTGTTGCTAAAAGTTTATACGTCGGGCAAAATGTTTCTATTGGTGGTGATTTAACTGTTTTAGGAACAACTACAACTGTTAATTCAACAATTATAGATTTAGGTGATAATACACTTAAATTAAATAGTGGTCCAACTGGATCTGGATATGATGCTGGTATTATTAATGATCGATTTCAATCTAGTAATGATGCAGGTACTGGTGATGTAGTATCAGATACTGCTAAAGAAAATTATGCTTTAGATAATGCTTCAAATAATACAATTACTTTACCAAATACTGCAAATACATCAAATGATTTTTATAATCAATGGTGGGTAAAAATTACTTCTGGTTCTGGATTAAATCAAGTTAGACAAATTACTGATTATGATGGTACTACTAAAGTAGCAACATTAGATAGTAATTTTACTACAAATCCATCAGCCAGCGATACTATTAATTTATATAATAAAACATTATCAACAATGTTATGGCAAGAAAATAATAATCGTTTTATTATGGCTTTTTCTGCAAAAGATGCACCAGCTGGTCAATTACAAATTTTAGATTATGCTGATTTTGCATGTAATAAAGTAGATATTATTAATAATAGTGCTAGTACTTCTAATAGTACTGGTGCTTTAACTATTGCTGGTGGTATTGGAATTACTAATACAACTGATGCTATATCTGCAACTAATGGTGGTACTTTTACAACTGCTGGTGGTGCAGCAATTGCTAAAAAATTATTTGTTGGTACCGATTTAGATGTAGGAAATAGTGTAAATATTGTAAATGATTTAACTGTTGGAGATGATGTAACTATTACTGGAGATTTATCTGTATTAGGAACATTTAATTTAAATGGTACTGTTGATTTAAGCGGTGCAACTACTATTTATGATACATTATCTGTTACAGGAGCTGTTGATTTTTCATCGACTGCTGATGCTACTTCATCAACTGATGGTGGTTGTTTAACAGTATCTGGTGGTACAGCTATAGCTAAAAAATTATTTGTAGGTACTGATTTATCTATTGGTGGTAATAGTACTTTATCTGGTACATTAGATGTAACTAGTGTTGTTAATTTTAATAATACTACTGATGCAACTAGTAGTACTGCTGGAGGTTCATTAACAGTAGATGGTGGAGCAGCAGTTGCAAAAAAATTATATGTAGGTACTAATTTATATGTTGGTAGTGATTTATCAATTACAGGAAATAGTACACTTTCTGGTAATTTATCTGTTACTGGTCCTATATTATCACTTCCTACTGGTAATACTGCTGCTAGACCAGCTGATCCGCAAGTTGGTTATGTTAGATATAATAGTCAAACTAGTCAATTTGAAGGTTATGGCGCCGGTAATGCCTGGGGTTCATTAGGTGGAGTTTCTGATGTTAATCAAGATACTAAAATTTTAGCTGAAGATGGTGCAGGAACAAATGATGATAATTTAAGATTTTTTAATAATGGTAGTGAAACTATGCGTTTAACATCAGTTGGACTATTAGGTTTAGGAACTACTAATCCAGATAAAAAATTAGAAATTAATTCTAGTTCTGGTGACTGTTTAAGATTAACTTATAATAATAATAACGGCTCTGCAACTAATTATGTAGATTTCTTAGTATCAAATAGTGGTGATCTATCTATTACCCCATCTGGAAGTGATTTAACTATGAATAGTACTTTAACAGTTTCTAATGCAACTACGTTATCTAGTACTTTAGATGTAACTGATGTTGTTAATTTTAATAATACTACTGATGCTACATCTTCTACTGCTGGTGGTTCATTAACAGTAGATGGTGGTGCAGCTATTGCTAAAAAATTATTTGTTGGAACTGATTTAGCGATTGGTGGTAATTCGACTTTAACAGGAACCTTAGATGTAACTGATGTTGTTAATTTTAATAATACTACTGATGCTACAAATAGTACTACTGGTGGTTCATTAACAGTAGATGGTGGCGCAGCTGTTGCTAAAAAATTATTTGTTGGTACTGATTTATCTATTGGTGGTAATAGTACATTAAGTGGATCTTTAGATGTAACTGATGTTGTTAATTTTAATAATACTACTGATGCTACATCTTCTACTGCTGGTGGTTCATTAACAGTAGATGGTGGCGCAGCAGTTGCTAAAAAATTATTTGTTGGAACTGATTTAGCGATTGGTGGTAATTCTAGTTTAACTGGAACTTTATCAGTAACTGGTAATAGTACATTAACTGGTACATTAGATGTAACTGATGTTGTTAATTTTAATAATACTACCGATGCTACCAGTAGTACTGCTGGTGGTTCATTAACAGTAGATGGTGGTGCAGCAGTTGCTAAAAAATTATTTGTTGGAACTGATTTAGCTATTGGAGGTAATTCTAATTTAACCGGAAATTTATCAGTTACTGGTACATTAGCAGTTACTAGTAATAGTACTCTTTCAGGAACCTTAGGAGTAACTGGTGCTACTACTTTAAGTAGTACTTTAGCTGTAACTGGTAATAGTACATTAACTGGAACATTAGATGTAACTGATGTTGTTAATTTTAATAATACTACCGATGCTACCAGTAGTACAGCTGGTGGTTCATTAACAGTAGATGGTGGTGCTGCAGTTGCTAAAAAATTATTTGTAGGGACTGATTTAGCTATTGGGGGAAATTCTAGTTTAACAGGAACTTTATTAGTAACTGGTAATAGTACTCTTTCTGGGACTTTAGGAGTAACTGGTGCTACTACCTTAAGTAGCACTTTAGCAGTAACTGGTAATAGTACATTAACTGGAACATTAGATGTAACTGATGTTGTTAATTTTAATAATACTACTGATGCTACCAGTAGTACTGCTGGTGGTTCATTAACAGTAGATGGTGGTGCTGCAGTTGCTAAAAAATTATTTGTAGGAACTGATTTAGCAATTGGTGGTAATTCAAGTTTAACAGGAACTTTATCAGTAACTGGTAATAGCACTCTATCTGGTACTTTAGGAGTAACTGGTGCTACTACATTAAGTAGCACTTTATCAGCGACTGGTGCAATTACATTTTCTAATACAACTGATGCAACATCATCAAGTGATGGGGGTTGTTTAACAGTATCAGGTGGCGCAGCAGTTGCTAAAAAATTATTTGTAGGAACTGATTTATCTATTGGTGGTAATAGTACTTTAACAGGAACTTTAGGAGTAACCGGTGCTACAACTTTAAGTAGTACTTTAGCAGTAACAGGTAATAGTACTCTTTCTGGTACTTTAGGAGTAACTGGAGCAACTACTCTCAGTAGTACTTTAGCAGTAACAGGTAATAGTACTCTTTCTGGTACTTTAGGAGTTACTGGTGCAACTACTCTTAGTAGTACTTTATCAGCAACAGGAGCTGTAACTTTTTCTAATGTAACTGATGCAACATCTTCAAGTGCTGGAGGATCTCTTACTGTATCTGGTGGAGCAGCAGTTGCTAAAAAATTATTTGTAGGTACTGATTTAGCGATTGGAGGAAATTCGAGTTTAACAGGAACTTTATCAGTAACTGGTAATAGTACTCTTTCGGGAACTTTAGGAGTAACTGGTGCAACTACTCTTAGTAGTACTTTATCAGTAACTGGTGGAATTACTTTTAGTAATACAACTGATGCATCTAGTAGTACAGTTGGTGGATGTTTAACAGTCTCTGGTGGAGCTGCAGTTGCAAAAAAATTATTTGTTGGAACTGATTTATCAATAGGAGGTAATTCAACTTTAACTGGAACTTTAGGTGTTACTGGAGCAACTACTCTTAGTAGTACTTTAGGAGTTAGTGGAGCTAGTACTCTTAGTAATACATTAGCAGTAACTGGCGCAACTACATTAAGTAGTACATTAGCAGTAACCGGTAATAGTACTCTTTCTGGTACATTAGCAGTTACTGGTGCTAGTACTCTTAGTAGTACATTAGCAGTTACAGGTGCTGCTACTCTTAGTAGTACATTAGCTGTAACTGGAAATAGTACTTTAACTGGTAATGTTGGTATTGGAACAACAGCTCCAGATAAAAAAGTAGAAATTAATTCAAGCACTGGAGATTGTTTACGATTAACTTATAATGATAATAATGGAACTGCTGCTAATTATGTTGATTTATTAGTTTCAGATAGTGGTGATTTAACTATTACTCCAACAGGTGGTGATTTAAATATTAGTTCTCATGATGGTTCTACAACAGGTTTAAAATTAAATGATACATTAGTTACAGCCACTGCTACCGAATTAAATTATAATGATACTACACAGGGATTAGCTGCTGCTAGTAAAGCTTTAATTTTAGATTCTAATAGAGATATTGTAAATATTAATTATTTTGAAGCTGCTAATGGTGTATTTATTAAACCAAATAGTGCTAATAATACTATAGATTATCCATTAAGTTTAATTGTAACCCCTAATACTACAGCTTCAGTTGGTTTAGGTATTGGTATTGAATTTAATTCAGTAAATGATAATAATGATATTTATAATGCAGGATATATTAATTATGTATCTACTAATATTACTAATAATTCTGAAACTGGGTATTTTGATTTTAAATTAGCTAATGGCGGAACTATTGATTCTATTATGACAGTAGCTAATAATGGTGTATTAACATGTACTAGTTTAGTAGAAACATCTGATGAACGAGTTAAAGAAAATATCCAAGATACTTTATCATTAGATTCATTAAATAAAATTTTAAATGTTCAAGTTAAAACATATAATTTTAAAAAAGATATTCAAAAAGTTAAACATACAGGAGTAATTGCTCAAGAATTAAAACAAATTTTACCTGAAGCTGTTATTGTAAATAAACATGATGAATATGATGATTTCCATAGTGTTCATTATACAGAATTAATTCCACATTTAGTAAATTGTATTAAAGAATTATATAAAGAATTAAATGAATTAAAAAATAAACAATAAAAAATAAATTTTCTATTAATATTTTTTTTTTAATTAAATTTATAAAAAATATATTGATATAAAATTTATTAATAAAAAAAAAATGTTCAACCTTGTTAATTATTTTAAAGACTATTTAACTATTAATGAAAATAAAAATCAAGATTATAAATTTGGATGGAAAAGAGATACAAAATGGGAAGAACAAAAAGTAAATTATTTAAGTGATAATTTTTCAGTTTTTACTATTTTTAATTATTTAAATTCATATGATAATATTAAATATGTTGATTTAAGAACCAATTATAATATACCAGTATATAATCAATTATCATTAAATAGTTCTCCAGCTAATGCATTAGTATATTGTTATCATTATGAACTTTTAAAAAATGAAATTAGTCCTGTTATTGATCCAAGTAGATTATTTTTATATTATAATCAATATAATTCGTTAAATAATGAAGATATTGGTACTTCTATATTTTCAGGATTAAATATTTTACATAATTTAGGTGTATGTTCAGAAAATTTATATCCATATAATATAGAATCTGAAATAGCACCTTCTGAAGAAGCTTATAAAGAAGCAAGTGAAAATAAAATTATTGCATATAATGCTATTGATCAAAATTTACATCAATTAAAATCAACATTAATTAATGGATATCCTGTTTTATTTGGTTTTAATATTTATAGTAGTTTTTTAAATGAATCAGTTAGTGAAACTGGAAATATTAATATTCCTTTAGAAACTGAAGAATTAATTGGACAACATGCTGCTGTTATTATTGGATATGATGATGGAGATAAAGTATTTTTAGTACGTAATAGTTGGGGATCAGATTGGGGCGATTCAGGATATGGATATATACCATATGAATATGTATTAAATCCATTATATTCTAGTGATTTTTGGATAGTTAGAAAAAGTATTTATGATAGTGATTATGATAAATGTAGTCAAGGTGAAAAAAATAGTGAATAATATTATATATTTAATATTTTACAATATTGTTTACTATACCAGATATTTATCCCAGTATATTCACATATTATATGAAATAAACTACCAGATATTCCTATTAATAAATAATTATTAGTAATATTATTATTAAATATATATTTTAATATTATAAATAAAAAAATTAATCCAATAGCAACTACTATAGATTCTATAAATATTAATTTAAAATTTTTCATTAATTATTTTTTTTTATAATTTACAGATGGTATATAAATAAATATTACAAAAAATATTAATAAAATTATTAATAAATATAATAAATATTTACATAATATATATAAAAATTGTATAATTTTATTAATCATAATTATATTATACTAATTATAAAAACAATATTTATTATAATATATTGTTATCTATTACAATGTAAACATTTATTTTTTTTTGAATATTCTATATATTCTTTAAAACAATTATCATGAAAAGAAATTGAACAAAATTTACATTTATAATTACTATTATTATTAGTTAATGAATCTAAACAAAAAACACATTCTCTATTTATTAAATGTTGTTTTTGAATTTTTGTTACATTATATTTATTTTTTATATTAATATTAAAAATATTAAGATGGATATAATTATATATTTTTTTTAAATAGTAATAAAATTTAGCTAATATTTTTTTAATATCCATTATTACTTTTAATTTAATTTTTTATAATATTATCAATATAGTTAGTAATAAATATCAAAATTTAATATAATTAAAATGCTACTATATATTCTTTTATTATTATTTATTCAAAATATTAATTGTTTTAATATTTCAGGAATTAATTATAATGTTAGACAAGGTCCAGATTGGGAAATTAACAAATGTAAATCATTAAATATTATTGAAAATGAATTATCATTATTAAAAAATATCACTAATAATATTAAAATATTTAGTTTAATTGATTGTAATCAAGGATATAATATAATTAATATAGCTAATAAATTAAATTTAAATCTTTGGTTAGGATTATGGGTTTCTAATGATACAGATATATTTATTAGAGAAAAAACAGAATTAATTAACTTAATTAATTTAAATTTAATAAATACTTCAAATATATTAGGAATTAATGTTGGTTCTGAAAGTATTTATAGAAATGAAATAACTGTAGATGAAAATATTAATTATATGTTAGATATTAAAAATTTATTATTATTAAATAAAATTTATAAACCTGTATCTTTAATAGATACTATAGATATATATACAGATAATCCAATAATAATTGAAAAAAGTGATTTAATTATAATTAATCAATTTCCATTTTGGGAAAAAATTAATATTAATAATTCTATAATTTATTTTAATAATAAATTAACTAAACTACAAGAATTAAATATATTATATAATAAAACAATTATAATTGGAGAAACTGGGTGGTCTTCTAATGGATTTAACCAAAAGGCTTCTGAAGCCAATGATGAAAATCATGCTTTATATTTTATAAATTTCTATAAATATATTAAAAATTTTAATATTGAATATTTTTATTTTTCAGCTTTTGATGAACCATGGAAAAATATTCAAAATAATGATACTAATGATGTTGAATCTCATTTTGGTTTATATACAGAAAATTATAAATTAAAACCAATATTAGTAAATTATATTAATAAATATTTAAATGAAACAATAGATAATAATTTAATAAATAATGATAATAATAATGATAATAATAATTATAATGATGATAATGATAAAGATAATAATAAATTAGATAATAGTTTATCTAGTAAAGATACAATAAGTATTAAATTAATAATTTTAACATTTTTATTATTATTAATAGAATTATAAAATTGAAATTTTGTATAATATTTAATAATAATGATTGAACATAATTATATTAAATATTATAAAAAATTTGATGATATTTATATTGATGATACAGTACAATTAACATTAAAAAGATTTAAAGAAAATATATGGGTTGAAATTATAGAAATACAAAATAATAATATTTATGGTATTATTTTAACTGAAAATTTTAAATCATATAAATATCATTATGGACAAGTAATTAAATTTACATATGATGATATTTTAGATCATCAGCCATTAGAAAATCATATATTAGTATATAATGAAGAACCAGAAAATTTGATAAAATTAAAATTTATTTTATATTATATTAAATATCTAAAATATCCAAATGATATAGAAATTGAAGAAATAATATATAATAATAATATAGAAATTATATAACAATATAATTATGTGTATTATATGTAATAATAATATTAATGATTTAATATTATTAACAAAAATAAAAATAGAAAATTGTAATAAAATTAAAAAAATACCTAAAGAATTAATAAATTTAAAAAAAATAAAAATTATTAAATGTTATAATTTTAAAATAATTCCTAAAGAATTAATAAACGTAGAAAAATTATATATTCATTATTTTAATAAAATTCATACATTACCATTAGAATTAGTAAATATTAATAAATTACAATTAGATTATCATTATTTTCAAAATAAATCAACTATGTATTTTTATTCTAATGATAAAAATGAAATAAAAAAAATAATACAATATATAAATACTATTATATAAATTTTATTTTTTTATTCTTTTAATAGTACTTTCTTTTAAATGGTTTAAAAGAAATGATTCTAGCCATTTTGGCATATCTATAGGTTTACAATCATTTAAACTTAATTGTGATAACCATTTATATCTTTTTCTAGTTTCGGGATAAATACTTGGAGGGCTTGTAATTATAGATCCTGTAGATTTAATATCCCATCCAATTTTTTTATTATCTATTAAAATACGATTCATATTTGGAATTTTAGAATTAAATTTAAAATAATAATGTAAACTACCACCTGGTGATTTTACTGTAGGTGTAATAAAATTAGAATATTCTTTTTTAATTTTATTCCAATATTTCATTCCTTCATCTTTAATATCAATATCCAATACCGTTAAATTATTTATTTTTCCGGTTAATAAACCGATATTAGATCCTAAATAATGAGGAACTACAGTTTCTTTTTTATTTTGCCATCCTGGTATTAATGTTTGTTTTCCAACCATTGGAATAGAAATATAATTAAATTCATTATAATATTGCCAAGGTAATAATTTATTACCTTTTTTATTAATTATATAATCAATCTTATTTTCTTTAATTAAATTAGTCATTATTTATATTATTAATATATAATAAAAAAATATTATATATTTAACAATAATTTATTGTATCATAATTTAAATTAATATTATTAATTAATAATTTTTCATGAATTAATTGAACAGGTCTTTTATATATTGTATTATGTGTCAAATTAATAATTTCAGTTTGTAATTTTGTTTTATCACTTTGATATGGAATAGAAGATATATTTATATTATGTAATATCTCAGATATAAATTCTGAACAAAATCTTTCATTACCTAATAATTTATTTTTTGCATTGAATAAGAAAATAACATTTTTTTTTGTTAAAAATTTATAATTTTTATCTTTGTATGAATTTAATTTATTTATTTGTTGGGTATTTAAAGGATGTATCAAAGATGCTAAATATATTTGTCCATTATAATATTGTATACGATCTTCTAATGGTATAGTAATAACACCTGTGTGTTGTACATTTCCAGGATATATATAATCATCTTCTACCATTTCTAATGTATATAATTTATTATTAATTTGTATAACTATAGCTATATGTGAAAATGTACTATTTCCAAAAGTTCTAGTTATTATATTATATTTATTAGAACTAAATAATAAAAGATCACCAGGTTTAATATCATTAATTACATTATTTAATAGTATTTTTTTATAAAGAGCATAATTCGTACAATGTTTATTATTATTAGGGAAAAATAAATATATGATATAGATTAATATAATAATAATACTAATTAATATTATATTCATTTTATATAATAATATGTATTATATAAAAAAAAATATATTATTTATTTTTTATTTTTTATAATATATAATATTTGTTAATGCTTGAGTTAATACTAACATACCTATAAAAATATATATTTTATTATTTTTTTTATATAAATAAAATAATAAAATTAAAATTAATACATATAAAATATAATACATTTTTTTTATATATAAACATAAAGATTTTTTTATAGAAGATTTTTTATATTTTGTTTAAATTGATCTGTATTTTTAAAATTTGCAATAGCTTTATATGTTTGTTTTTCTTTACCATCTTCAGTTATAATACCATAATTATTTTCACCTTGATGGTTTCCTTTCCAACTTTCATTTGCATAACTAAATAATTCATATCCTAAATAATTAGGATATTTTTTTAAACATTCAATATTTCCAAATGAAAAGTTCCAAATTGCATTAAAGTCATCAGTATTAGATCCATATTCTGATATAATTAAAAAACTATTTTTTAAAATTGGATCATTATAATAATCTCTAACTACATTTTGTACAACATCCCCATGTTGATTTCCAGGATTACTATAAAAATACATATTAATACCTACTATATATTTTGGTTTAATATAATCAGGAATTCTTTGATAATATTTTTTTGCTGACATAAAATTTTGATCAAATATTGAAGAATGCATAATATATTTGGTATTGTCTAAAGTATAAACTAATTCAATACCAAATATAATATTATCTATAGAACCAAAATATTCATTACCAACTGTATAAATTTTTACACACCGATAATTTTTAACAGACATAATTAATTTTTTTATCTGTTCAACATTTCTAGTTTCTAATAGATTATTAGAAATACCAATTTCTACAGATAATCCATTTTTTTCACAAGCGACTAAAAAATCGTTATGATCTCGATTAGGATCTAAATAATAGGTTCTAATATTATTAAATCCTAAAGATTTTACCTGTGCTAATGATTTTTTATTAGCTGGGTTATTATATGTAGATTGATAATTATTAGTATACCAATCATCGCAATAATTTATACCCGAATGAGAACATGAATATGCAACTCCGTATAGTCCTTTTAATTGATGCATAATTTTTGATAATTTGACTTAAAATAAAAAGTTGATAAAAAATTTTGTTGATTTAAAATAGTTAATAAGTGTTTATATTATTATAAATATATAAAAAAATAAAAATAATTAATTAAAATTCTAAATTGTGCATAGATTTAATTAATTTCATATATTTAATATATTTAATCAATTTTCTTTTATCATTACTTGAAATAAGATATAAAATTTTATTAAATTCATCTTCATTCATATAAATATTATTATAATCAATAATATCAATTAATTTATTCATTTCAATATCTTCTTTAACATTAGTATTAATAATATTATAAAGCTCTTGATAATTAATCATATTGTTAAATTATTATATAAATTATAATAATTAAATTCAATTTTTTATTTCTATAATTCTTATAATATAGAAGATGTAATTAAATGAATTCTATAATTAATGTAATTAAAACAATTAAAAAAAATATAAATGAATATTTATATAAAAATTTAAATTTATTAATAACTAAAATTTTACCAATAATATTTTTATATTATTTAATTTATATTTTTAATAATTATTGGTTTAAATTAAATCCATTAAACTTTTTATATATCATTATTATATTATCATTAACTATATGTACATTATTTTATAAAATATATATAATATATTCTAATTATTATATATATATTACCTTATTAAATAATATTACTAAAAATATTAAACTTTATTATATTAATTATGCTTTATCATTAAATTTAATTAATAATATTAACAATATTAACAATAATAATAATAATAATAATAATAATAATAATGATAATATTATCGATATATATGATAGTGACCAATATTTAAGTGATGATGATATAGATGATTCACGTTATATTATTAAAGAATATAATGAAAAAAAAATATATCAAAATGAATTAAAAAAACATAATTTAATATATATAAAAGAATTATTAGTTCTTTATATTTCATATATATTTAACTTACATAACAATAATAATAATTATAATAAAGATTTTTATAAATTTGAAAATTTTATGAATAATGAAATACGAAAATTATATCATAATATTAACATTAACAAAGATCATTTTAATATAGAATATTTAAATTATTTAATAATTAAACATCTTTATTTATCCAATAATACTTTACAAATTGTATCAACTTCTAATTATCAAATATTATATAAAATTAATAATAATTTATATAATGATATTTTAAATTTTTATAATAAATTAATATTAAAAGATAATTTTATTATTATATTTAATATATTTTATAATCTAATTTATTATATTAATGCAATTAATTTAATAATATATTTTATTATAATAAATTCAGAATATGGTATTATTTATATTTTAATATTATATTTTATTATTTTAAATTTTGAAATTCTAAGTTATAAATATATACAACAAAACGATATACATGATAAATTAACAAATTTATTAGATGAAATATTTATTTTTCATAATTTTTATTTACAAAATATTCAATATAAATTATATTAATAAAAAAAATTTTTTTTATTTAGATTTATAAACTAAATAATATTTATATATTAATTTTTTATATATATATTATTATATAATAAATATAAATCTTAATTTCATTTACAAAATATAGTTTTAATATTAAATAATAAAAAATGGTTTTAATTAAAAATTTACCAACAACAACTATTAATTCATTATCTAATTATGGTGGTGAAATATTATATGATCAAACAATTAATAGACCATTAGTAAATATTGCATCTGGGTTTAGAAGATTTGTATTATCAGATTCTAATAATAATATTACAGATATTAATGATTTTACAGCTACTAATTTAACTGGTACATTACAAACTGCTGCACAACCTAATGTAACATCTTTAGGTACTTTAACCAGTTTAACTTCAAATGGTAATTTAACGATTGCTCAACATAATGGCACTGATACAGGTTTAATTTTAAATAGTACTTTAGTTACAGCAACCGGTACTGAATTAAATTATGTAGATACTACACCTGGTACTGTAGAAGCTAGTAAAGCTATGGTTGTAGATAGTTCTAGAAATATAAGTAATTTAAATAATTTAAGTTCTACAGGTACAATAAGTTCTACTAATGATAATGCGAGTACATCATCAATAACTGGAGCTTTAACATTGGCTGGTGGAATCGGTATTTCTAAAACTACTGATGCTTTAAGTAGTACTAATGGTGGATCATTTACTACTGCTGGTGGTATGGCAGTTGCTAAAAGTTTATTTGTAGGTCAAAATGTATCTATTGGTGGTAATTTAACAGTTCAAGGTACAACTACTACTGTAAATTCTTCAATTGTAGAAATTGCAGATAATACATTAAAATTAAATAGTGGACCTTCAGGTTCAGGTTTTGATTCGGGTGTTATTAATACTCGTTATCAAGTAAGTAATGATTTAGGTACTGGTGATATAGTAGCAGATGCAGCAAAAGAAAATTATACATTAGATAATGCTTCTAGTAATACAATTACTTTACCAAATACAGCAAATGTAAATAATGATTATTATAATGGTTGGTGGGTTAAAGTTACATCAGGATCTGGACAAGATCAAGTTAGACAAATTACTGATTATGATGGTACTACTAAAATAGCAACATTAGATAGTAATTTTACAACTAATCCATCAACTGCTGATACAATTAATTTATATAATAAAACATTATCAACAATGTTATGGCAAGAAAATAATAATCGATTTATTGCGGCTTATTCAGCAAGAGATGCCCCAGCTGGACAATTAGAAATTTTAGATTATGCTGATTTTGCATGTAATCAAATAAGTATAGTAAATACAGATAGTTCAACTTCTAATAGTACTGGTGCATTAACATTATCTGGTGGTATTGGTATTTCTAAAACTACTGATGCAATTTCTTCAACAAATGGTGGAACCTTTACAACAGCTGGTGGTGCGGCAATTGCTAAAAAATTATATGTAGGTACTGATTTATCAATTGGTGGAAATTCAAGTTTAACAGGTACATTATCAGTAACTGGTAATAGTACTTTATCTGGTACTTTAGGAGTTACTGGAGCAACTACTTTAAGTAGTACTTTAGGAGTAACTGGAAATACTACATTAACTGGTACTTTAGATGTTACAGATGTAGTTAATTTTAATAATACGGCTGATGCTACCTCTTCTACTGCTGGTGGTTCATTAACAGTAGATGGTGGTGCAGCAATTGCTAAAAAATTATATGTTGGTGATGATTTAAATGTAACTGATGCAGCTTCTATTGGTGGAGCTTTATCTGTTACTGGAAATAGTACTTTATCTGGAACATTAGGAGTAACTGGAAATAGTACACTTTCTGGAACGTTATCAGTAACTGGAAATAGTACTCTTTCTAGTACTTTAGAAGTAACTGGTGCAACTACTCTTAATAGTACATTAAATGTTACTAGTGATATAGTAGGTAGTAGTATTTTATCTATAACTGGAGCAACTACTCTTAATAGTACATTAGATGTAACTGGTGTTGCTAATTTCAATAACACTACTGATGCAACCAGTAGTACTGCTGGTGGTTCATTAACAGTAGATGGAGGTGCAGCTATTGCTAAAAAATTATTTGTAGGTACTGATTTAGCTATTGGTGGTAATTCGAGTTTAACTGGTACATTATCAGTAACTGGGAATAGTACACTTTCTGGTACTTTAGGCGTTACTGGAGCAACTACTTTAAGTAGTTCATTAGATGTAACAAATGCTGTTAATTTTAATGATACTACTGATGCTACAAGTAGTACTGCAGGTGGTTGTTTAACAGTAGATGGTGGAGCAGCAGTTGCTAAAAAATTATACGTTGGAGATGATTTAAATGTAACTGACGCTGCATCTATTGGTGGAACATTATCAGTAACTGGAAATAGTACACTTTCAGGTACTTTAGGTGTAACAGGTGCTACTACTTTATCTGATACATTAGCAGTAACTGGTAATAGTACACTTTCTGGTACTTTAGGTGTAACTGGCGCTACTACTTTAAATAGTACTTTAGATGTAACTAATGTTGTTAATTTTAATGATACTACTGATGCTACTTCGGCAACCTCAGGTGGTTCATTAACAGTAGATGGTGGTGCAGCTGTTGCTAAAAAATTATATGTTGGTGATGATTTAAATGTAACTGATGCAGCTTCTATTGGTGGAGCATTATCAGTAACTGGAAATAGTACTCTTTCTGGTACTTTAGGAGTAACTGGCAATACTACTTTATCTGGTACTTTAGATGTTACTAATGTTGTTAATTTTAATGATACTACAGATGCTACTTCAGCTACTGCAGGTGGTTCATTAACAGTAGATGGTGGTGCAGCAGTTGCTAAAAAATTATACGTAGGAGATGATTTAAATGTAACAGATGCTGCTTCTATTGGTGGAACATTATCAGTAACTGGAAATAGTACTCTTTCTGGTACTTTAGACGTAACTAATGTTGTTAATTTTAATGATACTACTGATGCTACTTCTTCAACAAATGGTGGTGCATTAACAGTAGATGGTGGTGCAGCAGTTGCTAAAAAATTATATGTCGGTGATGATTTAAATGTAACTGATGCAGCTACTATTGGTGGAACATTATCAGTAACTGGAAATAGTACACTTTCAGGTACTTTAGGTGTAACAGGTGCTACTACTTTATCTGATACTTTAGGAGTGACTGGTAATACTACTTTATCTGGAACATTAGATGTAACTAATGTTGTTAATTTTAATAATACAACTGATGCTACTTCAGCTACTGAAGGAGGGGCATTAACAGTAGATGGTGGTGCAGCAATTGCTAAAAAATTATATGTCGGAGATGATTTAAATGTAACTGACGATGTATCTATTGGTGGTGATTTATCTGTATCTGGTTTATTTAGTTTAACTGGTGCAGTTACATTAAATAGTACTTTAGATGTAGGTGCTCCTGTTAATTTTAATGATACAACCGACGCAACATCTTCTACTGCTGGTGGTTCATTAACAGTTGATGGCGGTGCAGCAATTGCTAAAAAATTATACGTCGGAGATGACTTAAATGTAACTGATGATTTATCTATTGGTGGGGATTCTTCATTAACCGGTACTTTAGGAGTAACTGGTGCTACTACTCTTAGTAGCACTTTAGGAGTAACCGGTGCCACTACCCTTAGTAGTACTTTAGGAGTAACTGGAAATACTACATTATCAGGTACATTAGACGTAACTAATCAAGTTAATTTTAATAATACTGATGATGCTACTTCTTCTACTAATGGTGGTTCATTAACAGTTGATGGTGGAGCAGCTGTTGCTAAAAAATTATATGTAGGAGATGATTTAAATGTAACTGATGCAGCTTCTATTGGTGGCACTTTAGGAGTAACTGGTAATAGTACACTTTCAGGTACTTTAGGAGTAACTGGAGCTACAACTTTATCTGATACATTAGCTGTAACTGGCAATAGTACTCTTTCGGGAACTTTAGGAGTAACTGGAGCTACTACTTTAAGTAGTACATTAGATGTAACTAACCAAGTTAATTTTAATAATACTGATGATGCTACAAGTAGTACTGCCGGTGGTTGTTTAACAGTAGATGGTGGAGCAGCAATAGCAAAAAAATTATATGTAGGAGATGATTTAAATGTAACAGATGCTTTATCAGTTGGTGGAAATTCTAGTTTAACTGGAACTTTAGGAGTAACTGGAAATACAACTTTATCTGGTACTTTAGGGGTAACCGGTGCTTCTACATTATCTGATACTTTATCAGTTACTGGAGCTACTACTTTAAGTAGTACTTTAGGCGTAACTGGTAATTCTACATTATCTGGTACATTAGATGTAACAAATGTTGTTAATTTTAATAATACTGATGATGCTACTTCTTCTACTAATGGTGGTTGTTTAACAGTAGATGGTGGTGCAGCAATTGCTAAAAAATTATATGTAGGAGATGATTTAAATGTAACTGATGCATTATCTATTGGAGGTAATTCAACACTTTCTGGAACTTTATCCGTAACTGGTAATAGTACTCTTTCTGGTACTTTAGGTGTAACGGGTGCTACTACTTTATCTGATACATTAGCAGTAACTGGTAATAGTACTCTTTCTGGTACTTTAGGAGTAACCGGGAATACTACTTTATCTGGTACATTAGATGTAACAAATGTTATTAATTTTAATGATACAACTGATGCTACATCTTCTACAGCTGGTGGTTGTTTAACCATTGACGGTGGAGCGGCAGTTGCTAAAAAATTATTTGTAGGTACTGATTTATCAATTGGTGGAAATAGTACTCTATCTGGTAATTTATCTGTTACTGGCCCTATCCTTGCTATTCCTACTGGTAATACAGCTGCCAGACCTGCTGATCCACAAGTTGGATATGTTAGATATAATAGTCAAACTAGTCAATTTGAAGGCTATGGCGCTGGTAATGCTTGGGGTTCATTAGGTGGAGTTTCTGATGTTAATCAAGATACTAAAATTTTAGCCGAAGATGGTGCTGGAACAAATGACGATAATTTAAGATTTTTTAATAACGGTAGCGAAACTATGCGTTTAACATCAGTTGGATTATTAGGTTTAGGAACTACTAATCCAGATAAAAAATTAGAAATTAATTCTAGTTCTGGTGAATGTTTAAGATTAACTTATAATGATAATAATGGCTCTGCAACTAATTATGTAGATTTCTTAGTATCAAATAGTGGTAATCTATCTATTACTCCATCTGGTAATGATGTAGATATTACTACTCATAATGGATCAACAACTGGTTTAAAATTAAATGGTACTTTAGTTACTAGTACTGCTACTGAATTAAATTATGTAGATACTACTCCTGGTACGGCAGAAGCTAGTAAAGCATTAGTAGTAGATAGTAATAGAGATATTGCTAACATTAATGAATTATCAACAAAAATTTTACATGCCACTATTGATAATGCTGTCGGTAATAATGTTGCATACCCAGTTAATATAACCAGAAATACATCAGGTACTCCAGGTAATGGATTAGGTGCAGGTATTGAATTTTATATTGAAAATTCAACAAATACTAATGTTGCATATGGCTCTTTAGAAATTGTAGCTGATGATATTACTGATAATAGTGAAGATGGTAAATTAGTTGTAAATTTAATGACTAATGGATCAAGTTCTAATGCATTAACATTAACAAAAACATCTTTATTAGTTGAAGAATTAGTAGAAACTTCAGATCGTCGGGTAAAAGAAAATTTTAAATCTGCTAATTTAGAAGAATCTTATGATAAAATTATGCAATTAAATTTAGTAGATTATAATTTTATTCATGATGAAGAAAAAAAAACACATAGAGGTTTAATCGCTCAAGAATTAAAAGAAATTATACCTAATGCTGTACATATTGAAGAACGTGATGAAATTCATGATTTTCATAGTGTAAGTACTAAAGAATTAGTAGGATTTATGATTGGTGCTTTACAACATATGAATAAAAAATATAATGATTTAGAAGAAAAATATAATGAATTAGAAAAAAAATATAATGAAATTGTATATGAATAAAAAAAATATAATGAATTAGAAAAAAAAATATAATAATTATTATAAATTATAATTCTTTTTCTTTTAGATTATTATTATATAACTCAATTACTTCTATTTTTTTTTTCATTTTAGTTAAATATATATCAACACTATTAATTATAATTTCTAATTTTGAATCAGAAACTATATCATCATGATATGTAGTTCTTAAATTATTTAATCCATCTAAAGATGATTTTAAATAAAAATAAAGTTTAGTTAAATTAGTATAACATTTAATAAATTCATCATTTTCTGTATCTTTAATATTAGATATAAGTAAATGTTGTGAATTTAACATATCATCAATTAATGCAAATACAGTATTATAAAATTGGTTTAAATTAGTTATACTTTTTTCACGACTATTTTTATAAATAAATCTAAATATTCCTTGTAAAATTGTATTATATTCTATAGTTATTAAATTATCATTATTCATATAAATTTTGTCATAAGTTTTTATTTTTGATAATATATTTAAATTTATTAGTATATTTTGTAACATTATTATATTATATTATCATTATGATTATATTATCTAATATATAAATTTTTTTTTTTCATTATTAATCTAATGATCCTTGAATATATCTAATTCGTAAAGGCATTAATATACGTTTACTTCCAAAATATACAGATACTGATAAATCTTGAGGATTAGATGAATTTGGATAATTATTAATAGCTAATGGTCTATTATTTACTATAATTTGAGTAAAATCTACATTAATACTAATAGATGTATTTGATAAACGTGTACAAATATGTCCATTTTTACTATTAATTTCATTAATAATATTTAAATCTTGAGCAATATTTTTAGTTTCAAAATCATTAATATAAATTAAATCTCCTGTAATTAAATTATGTGACTCTGAAAAATTTATAACACCTGGATTAGTTGTATAATCTATAGATAAAGTATTTAAACGATCTTTATCAAAAATAATAGGATTTAAAGGTGCTCCAAATCGAATACTAAATTCATTAAGTCTAGTAATTGGTTTATAAAATCTAAATACTCTATTAATTGGTGTTAATTCTAATAAATTACCATTTTGTTTACAAGTAAACATAAAATGAAATTGACTATCTTCATATGCATCTACTGAAATTGATGATAATTCTAAAATAGATAAAGTAATTTTTTTATAATAATTATCAGCTAAAGACATATAAGGAATACTAAAAGGATATATTTCAATTTCTACAATATCTCTCATATTACCTAATATAGTAATAACACCAGTTCCTGGTATTTTGCTTTTGGTATTATTAACTAATGAAAATACTAATTTTGATTTATCTTGATTAGCAACATTTTGATATCTAGAATCAACTAAAATATTTGCATCTCTCCATAACGATTCATAATTTAAGATTTTTGTAAATTCGATTTGTTCTGTTTTTGATTTTAATTTTGGTAATACATCTAATAATTCTTTCATATTAATTGACCCTGTTGTTTTAGATTCTGTTTTAGATTCTGTTTTAGATTCTGTTTTAGAACTATCTTTTTTTTTATCATCTTTTTTTATTGGTTTAATTCCATATTCACTTTTTAAAGTATTAGGTCTTTCATATATTTCATCATTTAAATATTCATGCATATCAATTGGTTTTAACTTATTTAATTCTCCTTTATAAATATTAATAACATATTCATTAATTTTTCTAACTTCTAATTTATAAATTTTATATATTTCATTATAATTTATAGTATCTAAAAATTCTAAAATATTTTGTATTTCTATTTTCGTAAATTTTTTTTTTAAACTCTTTTCTAATTCTGTAATTAATAATCTTAAATTTTCTTTTGATTTAAGTACTTTTTTTACTTTAAGAGCATTTGTAGTTTCAATATTATTCATTTTTTTATTAATATTTATATAATTATAAATTATATATTTTTTAATTTAATTATTTATTATTTTTTTAATAATAATTTCTTTTTCTTTTATTATTTTTTTTTAAAGAATTATTTATATTTTTTTCTAATTCTATATCTAATTCTTTAAAATAATCTTTATAATAATTTTCTATACATTTACTCAAATATAATAAATATTCATTATCTTTATATTCAATAAATTTATCTAAATCTTCATCATATAAAAATAACATTATTATATTAAAATAATATATTATATATATTAAATAGTATAATAGTTATAGAAAAATGAATAAATTAATAAATAAATTAAATGATAATAAAATACCAGATAGATTACAAGATAAGACTACAGTTTATTATAATCAAAATAAAAAATACCATCCATTAAAAAATTATTTAGGATGTATTATATTAAGAATTATATTAGGTTTATTAATATTTTATAATTTATTAAATCCTATTTTTATTTATATTTTATCTAGCTTAATTTTAATCATTTTTCTAAATAAATATATACAGAATGAAAATAATTGGAAAGTATATCCTAGAACTATTTTAGTATATAGTTTATTACCTATTTTTACAAAATTTAAAAAAGATCATAATTATGGTGGTTTATTAGTAATTATAGATTCATTAATGGGTTTACAATCAAGACATATTCAAAATAATTTATTAAATTAAATAAATAAAGAAAATATAATATAAAAATGAAATGGAAAATAAATAATTCAAATATTAATAATATTCAAATTAATTATAAAAATATTATTGATAATATATTTGAATATATTCCCAAAAATGAATATGATATTAATAAATTTAATATATTAAATAATTTAATATTAAATAAATTACAACAATTTCTTAAATTTTTTTATTTAACAATAGATAATAAAAATATAAATAATTATGAATTTTTATTTTCTTATAAATTTTTTAAAAATAATTATCAAGAATATTTTATAAATTTAGTTTATTTAAATTGTTCAAATACAGATATTGAATATATATCTGAAAATTTAATTAATTTAAAAATATTAAATTGTAATAATACAAAATTATTTGAATTACCTGAAACATTAATAAATTTAGAATATTTAAATATATTTAATACGAATATATTAATTTTACCTAAAACATTTACTAAATTAAAAGAATTACATGCTGAAGGGACATTTTTAGAAAAAATATCTAAAAATTTAATTAATTTAAATAAAATAATAATAAATAATACTAATATTAATAAAATTAAATATTATGAAAAATTAGAATATTTAGATTGTAATAATACTTATATTGATAAAATAAATATAAAAACTATACAAAATATTAAATATTTAAATATTTCAAATACATTAATAGAAAGTAATCAATTTATAGATGAATCTTTAGTTTATAAATGGACAAATAATAATTACAATTTTAATAATTTAATATATTTAGATTGTAGTAATACTAATTTAATTAAATTACCAAAAAAATTAAATAATTTAAAATATTTAAATATTTCAAATACTTTAATAGAAGATATATCATATTTAGAATTAAATAATTTAAATATTTTATATGCTAATAATAGCATTTTAAAAAAATTAAATTATAATACAATAGAATTAATTATATTAGATTTATCTAATAATAAAATAATTAAAACTATACCTAAAACATTAAGAAATATTACTATATTAAATATTAATAATACTTATAATATAAAAAAAATATCTAATAAGATTAATAAATTAGAATATTTAGATTGCTCTAATTCAAATATTACAAAAATTCCCATTGTATTAAATAATTTATATTATTTAAATATTATTAATACTTCCATAAATTATAATTATTATATTGATAAAACTAAGTATATTTTTAAATATTGTAATATTTAAAATATATTAGTTATTTTCTAAATTTTGTAATCTTAATAAGATATTTTGAATTTGATCTTTTAATTGTTGATTTTCATTTTCTAAATTTGTTATTTTATTTTTTTGTTCTTCATTTTCTTGATATATAATTTTTATATTTTTTGCTAATATTGGAATTATTTCATTAGTAGACATTACAAATGCTATATCTTTTGGATTTACAAATCCATCTTCTTCAATAATTTCATCTAAACCTTCTTGTGGACATAATGCAACTAAATCAGTAAACCCTGCTTTATATACATCTTGTGCAATATAACCAAAATGATTTTGACTCTGATCATTATTATAATTAAATTTAACTGGAGTAGTATTATTAATAAAATTTTTACAATAATCTGAAGATAATTGTTCAATATTATTTTTACTTCGATAATCAGATACTACGTTTAATTCACCATTACATGCAATTCTACCTGCAAAATATCCAGCATAATTATTTGTTAATGTTGAACTTGTACCACCGATATTTTGTCCAGCAGTGTAATATGCATAAGTGCCTAATGTTAAAGAAATAGTATTAGATGCATATACAGCACCCATATATGTATTTGCATATCCTGTCCAATTACCTGTAGAATCACAAGTTCCTATACGTACTTGATTAGAACTATGTGCTCCAATACCCCAATACCCAGCTCCAGTCCAATTACCTATATATCTACCATAATTTCCGGAATCAGATACATACATATAATTTGAACTTCTGATAACAGAAGAACTATTAATAGTTCCACTTACATCTAATAAATAACTAGGAGATGATGTATTTATTCCTACATTACCAGAATTTGATATAAACATTCGAGATGTATTATTAGTTAAAAATTCTAATGATGTATTTCCTGATGCTCCAAATTGATGTTGAAAAGGTCCACCTGGGTATAAAACATATCCTTTTGAAATTAATCTATATAATACATTATCATCTCCATAAGCTGAATGATGTAATCCATTATTAGACCAATTAGTTCCCGTGTGAATTTCACCACCGGTTGCCCAATATGATCCATTAATATCTAATTTATATCCTGGATTTGTATTATTGATACCAATATTACCATTTGCTTTAATTGTAAAAAATGTTGTAGAATTTGCACCTAATCTTAAATCATTATTAGAAACTGTACCAATCCAACCTGCATTAGTAGAAGTAGTAGAACTACCTGAATGACATTGAATTTCTACATTTACTGGACTTGCGTTTGCTCCAGAACATCTTAATACTTTATTATAACTATTATCTACATAATTAGAAGAACCTAATATATTCATTATAGCATTAGCATTAGATGTATTAACAGATAATGCATTTAAATTATTTAATCTCATAGATTCTGTACCTGTAGATGTTGTAGTTGAACCTGTATACCATGCATGTCCAGCAGATGATCCAGATTGATATTTAATTAATGATCCATTTGCTCCAATTTTAAATGTTTCATTAGTAGTTCCATGAGTATATAAATTAATAGTACTATCTGTAGCATTTTGTCCAAAATCTAATAAACTTTGTGGATTAGATGTACCTAATCCTAATCTACCATTCCCTTTAAACATAATTTTTCTAGAAGAACCTGCTATATCTTGTCCATAATTTCCAATAAATATATCAGCTGATGATCCTGCTGTTGTATTTAAACCAGCTTGTAAATAAATAATATTATCTGAATTAGCTAACGTTCGAAATGCAGCATTAGCATTTGAAATAATTATATTACCACTAGATGTTAAACTACTAAGTGTTCCAACCGATGTAATATTAGTTTGTGCTGCTGTTTGTAAGGTTCCGGTTAAATTAGTTGCTATTAAATTTCGAATATTAGATATATCTCTATCTGTATTTAAAATTAATGCTTTATTTGCTTCTGCAGTTCCTGGAGATCCTGTTGAAAAATCTAAATAATTTATTTCAGCAGCTGATGAAGTAACCGTAGTACCTGATATTTGCCATCCGCCTAAAATATTCATTAATCCTGCTGATGTGATAGTTACTCTATTAGTATTTTGAGTTTGAAATATTAAATTATTTGCAGATATTGTTCCTAAATATATAGAACCATTTAAATCATGATATATAGTACCTGTTGAAGTTCCATTTTCTAAATATATTTGTTGACCAGATACTGTTTTTTTTAATCGTAATATAGAATTTATATTACTACTTGAATCAACAGTAATTGATTTACTTGCTGTTATAGTACCTAATGTTAAACCAGCTAAATAATTTAATTCAGTAGCCGATGCAGTTACACTTGCTAATTTATTAAAATCAGAAGTAACTGCTGTAGTACCTGTTAATTTATTTATTTCAGTAGCTGATGCTGTTACACTTGCTAATTTATTAAAATCGGAAGTAACTGCTGTAGTACTTGTTAATTTATTTAATTCAGCACCAGATGCAGTTAATAATGTACCATTTAAGGTAAAATTAGTAGCTAATAAATTAGTACTTGTTAAACTATTAATACCTGAAATATTACCAGAGCTATTTAACACTAATGCTTTACTGATTTCTGCAGTTCCTGGACCGGTTGTTAAATCTAAATAATTTATTTCTGCTGCTGTTGTAGTAACAGTAGTTCCTGAAATTTGCCATCCACCTAAAATATTTATTAATCCAGATGATGTAATTGTTAATCTAACTATATTATTAGTTTGAAAACTTAATTCATTAGATGAAATAGAACCAAATACTATTGTTCCATTTAAATAATGATATATACTTCCTGTTGAAGTTCCATTTTCAAAATATATTTGTTGATTATTCGCTATTTTTTTTAATCGTAATATAGAATTTATATTACTACTTGAATCAACAGTAATTGATTTACTTGCAGATATAGTACCTAATGTTAAACCAGATAAATAATTTATTTCAGCAGCTGTACTAGTTACACTAGCTAATTTATTAAAATCAGAAGTAACTGCGGTAGTACCTGTTAATTTATTTATTTCAGTAGCTGATGCTGTTAATAAAGTTCCATTTAATGTAAAATTAGTAACTAATATATTAGTACTAGTTAAACTATTAATACCTGAAATATTACCAGAACTATTTAATACTAATGCTTTACTAATAGACGCAGTACCTGGTACAATATCTGTTAAATATACATTAGATAAATTACCAGTAATAGATATACCATTTACAGATAAATTATTACAAGAAATAGAATTTGTAACATTTAAAGAATTACCAATATTAACTGTACCTGTTATACCAGCTCCTCCATTTACTATTAATGATCCAGAACTAGTAGAATGTGATTGTTTATTTGATAATATTGTTAAATTATTACAACCAAAATCTAAATAATCTACAGTTTCTCCCATTTGATTTAGATTAGAACTATTTTTCATAAATACAGGAGCAAATCGATTATTTGATTCTTGCCAAATAATATTAGAATTTAATTTATTATATAAAATAATAGAATCATTACTAGATGGGATAATTTCTAAATTTGTTTTTAATGTTAATTGTTTATTAATTGAATTATATGATTGAATTTGACGAATTTGATTAATACCATTACCTGATAATATTTTAATATACCAATTATTATAATAATTTGAATTATTATTACTATTATTTGGTAAAGTAATAATAGAATTAGTTGATGATACTATTTGATAAGTTTCTTCAAAAACATTTGTATTAATTGTTGGATTACTTGTTAATGATACTGTTTTTTTTACAATTTTATTATTGGTTCGATTTATAGAAAATGACATATTTAATGATAAAGTTTGATTATTTATTTACGTAAATTTATATAAATAATAATTAAAAAAATATATTTTTTTATTAATTATTATTTTCTAAATTTTGTAATCTTATTAATATATTTTGGATTTGATCTTTTAATTGTTGATTTTCATTTTCTAAAGTTGTTATTTTATTTTTTTGTTCAATTACTATTCTATCTATTTCTTGAACAGCAGCTGTTGTTATAGTAAATATAGAATCTTTATTTAAAGAATGATAATTATTAACTTCTTCACCATATATAAAATATTCAATATTATCTAAAGTTTCATTAATTGAAAATGAATAATTATTTATTTTATTTTTAATAGTTACATAAATAATTTTATCATTTTCATTAATTAATTTAACCTTTCCTGTTCCATTAGAATCATAATTAATAGAATTATTAAATGATAATATGGTATCATTATTTTCTGATAATGATTTAATTGATGTTTGAAAAATATTAGGTATATAATCAGTAATTATATTAACTGAATAATCTAATACTTCAGATACTTGTTGAGCAATAAAGCCTAAAACTGGATTACTAGTTTTATTTAATGTATCTATATAATTATATTGTTTAGGTTGTATTAATCTTAAAGTATTTAATGCTGAAATATCATTAATATCACTAATATTTTTTTTAATTCTATTATCTGAAAATGCATTAAATTCAACAGCTACCATTCGACCTGATGCATATATTGTAGTATTTGTATTATTTGTAGCTGTTCCTGTATTAGTTCCACTTCCACTACCAGCATAAAATGCAAAACCACCTGAATAATTAGCACTTCCTGAAACATGTAGAGGATAATTTGGAAAAACACCTATACCTACAAAACCAGTATTACTAATACACATACGATCAGCATTATTTGTTTGAAAATTTAATGAATGATTAGAACTAGTTCCAAAAAATGCAGTAGATAATGATGAAGAATTTATCCATGAAACTAAACTAATCGAACCTTCGCTATGAATAAACCCAGTACCTGCGGATGTTGTTCTAATATTACTATTAGAATTAATAGTTCCACTAACATCTAATCTATAACTAGGTATATTATTATTTATGCCTACATTACCAGTATTTGTAATAATTAAATTTGTTGTAGAATTTGCACCTAATCTTAAATCATTATTAGAAACTGTACCTATCCAACCAGCATTGGTAGTTGTCGTCGAACTACCTGAATTACATTGTATTTCTATATTTACAGGACTTGCATTTGCTCCAGAACATCTTAATACTCTATTATAACTTCCATCTAAATAACTACCTGAACCTATTGCAGAAATAATTGCATTCGAATTTGCAGTATTAAATCTTCCTAATGTTGATCCTAATATATTAATATTGGAAATATCTCGACTAGAATTTACAATTAATGCTTTACTAGCTTCAGCTATTCCATTAGTTACACCAGATATTGATGAAACACTAATTATAGATCCACCAGATCTATAATTACCACTTAAATTTATATCTCCAGATACATCTAATGCATAACTGGGACTAATTAATCCAATACCAACTCTACCATTTGATTTAATCATAATTTTTCTAGTACTTGCACTAGTAGCAACATTATAATTTCCTATAAATATATCAGCTGCTGAATCTGTATTTGTATTTAATCCTGCTTGTAGATAAACAACATTATCACTAAATGTTAAAACTCTAAATGAAGCATTAGCATTAGTTAAATTAAATATATTTGTTAATCCTAAAGATCCAATACCTGTAATATCTTTATTTACATCTAAGATTAATGCTTTACTTGCTTCTGCTGTTCCAATTGTAGTTATATCATTATAATTTAATTCAGTACCAGTTGCTGTTATAGCTGTTGATCCTAAAGTTAAATTAGTTATAGTTAAACCAGTTGCTGTAATATTTCTAATAGATGTAATATCTTTATTTACATTTAAGATTAATGCTTTATTTGCCTCAGCAGTTCCTGTTGATGTTATATCATTATAATTTAATTCAGCAGCTGATGCTGTTACAGTTGCTAATTTATTTATATCAGCAGCTGTTGCTGTTATACTTGCTAATTTATTAAAATCAGCTGTAACTGCAGTAGTTCCAGCTAATTTATTTAATTCAGTACCAGTTGCAGTTATAACTGTTGATCCTAAAGTTAAATTAGTTATAGTTAAACCAGTTGCTGTAATATTTCTAATAGATGTAATATCTTTATTTACATCTAAGATTAATGCTTTACTTGCTTCTGCTGTTCCTATTGTAGTTATATCATTATAATTTAATTCAGCAGCTGATGCTGTTACAGTTGCTAATTTATTAAAATCAGCTGTAACTGCAGTAGTTCCCGCTAATTTATTTAATTCAGTACCTGTTGCTGTTATAGCTGTTGATCCTAAAGTTAAATTAGTTATAGTTAAACCAGTTGCTGTAATATTTCTAATAGATGTAATATCTTTATTTACATTTAAGATTAATGCTTTATTTGCTTCTGCTGTTCCTGCTGTTGTTATATCATTATAATTTAATTCAGCAGCCGTTGCTGTTACAGTTGCTAATTTATTTATATCAGCAGCCGTTGCTGTTATACTAGCTAATTTATTAAAATCAGCAGTAACAGCAGTAGTACCTGCTAATTTATTTATTTCAGTAGCAGTTGCTGTTATAGTAGCTAATTTATTAAAATCAGAAGTAACTGCGGTAGTACCCGCTAATTTATTTATATCTGCAGCCGTTGCTGTTATTAAAGTATTATTTAATGTAATATTACCACCTATTAATAAATCAGTACCAATATATAATTTTTTTGCTATTGATGCTCCTCCAGATACAGTTAATGATCCTCCAATAGAAGAAGATTGAGAATCAGCTGTTGATAATATGGATAAATTATTAGTTGATAAATCTGCATAATCTAATATTGTTAAAGTTCCTGATATATCTTGTGCTGTATAACTAGTTATAAATCTTTTATTATTTTCTTGCCAAATAAAATTACTAAAAGTTTTATTATATAAATTAACTGATATTGTTCCAGTTGGTAAAGTTGTAAAATTATTAGTTAATGTTAATGTTTTACTTGATCCATTATAACTTAAAACCTGTCTTGTTTGATTTGTACCAGTTGATGCTGAATTTATTTTAATCCACCAACCATTATAGTAATTATTATTAGAATTGGCATTAGATGGTAAAACAATAGTATTAATAGTAACTGAACTTGCTGTATAATTTTCTTTAACTGAATCATTAATTATATCTCCTATATTATTATCATTATTTGTTTGATAACGTTGAATAATTAATCCAGAATCATATATCCCAGAAGGTCCGGAATTTAATTGTAAAATATTATCTTTAATATTTACTTGAGTAGAATTAATTGTTGTAGTAGTACCTGCTATATTTAAATCACCAGTAATAGATAAATTTCTAATACCAGTTAAATCTTTATTTGTATCTACAATTAATGCTTTATTTGCGGAAGCTGTACCTATCGAAATACCAGTTAATGTATTTAATTCATCAGCACTTGCTGTAACACTAGCTAATTTATTAAAATCAGAAGTAACTGCAGTAGTTCCGGTTAATTTATTTAATTCATCAGCACTTGCTGTTACTGTAGCTAATTTATTAAAATCAGAAGTAACTGCAGTAGTTCCGGTTAGTTTATTTAATTCAGTAGCACTGGCAGTTACACTAGCTAATTTATTAAAATCAGAAGTAACTGCAGTAGTTCCAGTTAATTTATTTAATTCAGCAGCACTTGCTGTAACACTAGCTAATTTATTAAAATCAGAAGTAACTGCAGTAGTTCCAGTTAATTTATTTAATTCAGCAGCACTTGCTGTTACACTAGCTAATTTATTAAAATCAGAAGTAACTGCAGTAGCTCCGGTTAGTTTATTTAATTCATCAGCACTTGCTGTAACTGCGGTTGTTCCTAAAATTAAATTAGTAGTAGTTAAACAAGTAGATGTAATATTTCTAATAGATGTAATATCTTTATTACTATCAACCACTAATGTTTTGTTTGCTTCTGCAGTTCCTACTGTTGTAATATCATTATAATTTAATTCAGCAGCACTTGCTGTTACACTAGCTAATTTATTAAAATCAGAAGTAACTGCAGTAGTTCCTGTTAATTTATTTAATTCATCAGCACTTGCTGTTACACTAGCTATTTTATTAAAATCAGAAGTAACTGCATTAGTACCGGTTAGTTTATTTAATTCATCAGCACTTGCTGTTACTGCAGTTGCCCCTAAAGTTAAATTAGTAGTAGTTAACCCAGTAGATGTAATATTTCGAATAGATGTAATATCTTTATTACTATCAACCACTAATGTTTTGTTTGCTTCTGCGGTTCCTACTGTCGTAATATCATTATAATTTAATTCATCAGCACTGGCAGTTACACTAGCTAATTTATTAAAATCAGAAGTAACTGCGGTAGTCCCAGTTAGTTTATTTAATTCAGTGGCACTTGCTGTAATTGGTATTCCATTTAATGTAAAATTATTAGTCGATATATTTGTACTTGTTAAATTAATTAATCCTGTTACATTACTAGAACCTAATGAAGAAGAATTTGTAATAGATGCAGGAATATTATTAGTTAATGTTTTTTTAATAATACGACTTTCATTATTTCTATTAAATGAAAAACTCATTTTTAATCAATTAAATATTTTTTTGAATATTTTATGTATAATAATTATTGTATTAAAATTTAATAATAAAATTCATTACTATAAAAGGTTGCATATTATTATGTGAATTACCACTACCATTATTATTAACAGATATGCCTGTTGTATTATTATTAACATAAACGTTTGCATAACCAGTATCTGATCCAAAATTAACATCACCATTATTTCTACTACCTCCTGTTACATTTTCCCTTGAACTATTATAACTTGCAGTATACCCAGTTGTTCCTCTTGTAATATTATGGCTATGTCCATTATCACCAGCACTATGCCCATGACCTGGGTCACTAATACTATGATTATGACTTGGCATTTCGCTAGTTGTTAAAGTATGTGTTTCTGCACCACCTTTACCATTTAAAGATCTATTAGTTAATCCAGAACCCTGTCCAAATCCAATAGGTACACGACCTCTTAAATCAGGTAGATTAAAAGTAGTAGAACCATTACCAGAACCATAAGTTGTAGAAATAATAGCAAATAATGTGGCATAAGTAGTTCTACTAATTTCTGAACCATTACATAATAAAAAACCAGCAGGTGCTGTTGCTGCTATATACATAATAACTGTTCCAGGTGGTACATGTGAAAATGTACCATTTACATCTAATTGATAACTTGGACTTGTTGTATTTATACCAACTTTACCATCATTTCCTATAAACATTCTATCATTATTATCACCAACTGGTGTTGAATAATCTTCAGCTGATGTATATGTTTGAAATCTATGTTCTGCTGAACGATATCGAATTCTATCAGGACCTGCTGTGCTTGCTGCATCATTTCCTTTAAATATAAGTAATTCAGATTGTTCAGTACTATTATAAATTCTTTCTGCTAATACAGTATGGTTACTAGTACCATCTCCGCTAGTACCAGCAAAATTAATACGATTTGGTCCAGATCCTGTTGTACCAACTGTTAATGTTCCAGTTAATGACATATTTTGTATATTAGATATATCTCTATCAGTATTTAAAATTAGTGCTTTATTAGCAGCACCTGTACCATTAGTTACACCAGATATTGATGAAAAACTTACTATAGATCCACCAGATCTATAATTACCACTTAAATTTATATCTCCAGATACATCTAATGCATAACTGGGACTAATTAATCCAATACCAACCTTTCCATCAGATTTAATCATAATTTTTCTAGTACTTGCACTAGCTGATACGCTAAAGTTTCCTATAAATATATCAGCAGCTGAATCCGAAGTTGCTGTTAACCCAGCCTGTAAATATACAACACTGTCACTAAATGGTAATGTTCTAAAAATAGCATTTGTACCAGTTATTGTTGTATACCCAGTTAACCCTAAAGAATTAATCCCAGTAATATCTTTATTTGAATCTAATACTAATGCTTTACTAGCTTCTGCAGTTCCTGGACCTGTTGTTAAATCTAAATAATTTAATTCAGTAACATTAGATGTTAAAGCAGTACCACCAAATCGTAATGAACCTGTTAAATTTATATCGCCAGATACATCTAATCTATAACCTGGACTTGTATTTCCAATACCTACATTTCCTCCAGCTTGTATTACTAAACGTCTACCTGCTGTAGCAAATCCTATAGAAAATGCATTTGTATTATCAGAAACACCATTATATAAAAATCCTAAATCTACACAATTTCGATCACTATTTGATTGACCAAATGTTATATATTTAATTGTAGTAGTTGCTTGTGCACTATCTAGAGCACTTATAAATCTAGTTGATAAATTGGTTGTTTGTGTACCTAAACATATTGAAGTACTAGATAAATTATTGATACCTGAAATATTCTTTGAAAGATCTAATATTAATGCTTTATTTGCGGTTGCTGTACCATCAGATACTCCAGATATTGCAGCAAAGCTGACTATTGAACCCGCAGATCTATAATTACCACTTACATTAATATCTCCAGATACATCTAATTTATGTCCTGGATTAATTAATCCTATTCCTACATTACCTCCTCTATGATTTATTGCTATTGGCATATGAGCCCCTATTTTACTAGATTGAATATAACCAACTCCATTAGTATTATCAGCACCCATATATAAACAAGTATTTGCTATAGTATTTCCTCCAGAAATTAATAAACCATGAGCACCTCCTTCTGTATTTGTATTTAATGTATCAGCATTAATTGTTAATGTTGCTATTGATTTATTAGTACTACCAAATCCAGATCCTAATAATACTTTACCTGAATTAACCCACAATGCATAACTATTTGATAATGTCATATTATTACCATTTAATGGTTCATTTTCAATGTATATAGTTGCTGCATTAGTAGTTGTAACTCCAGTATTAGTAGCAGCTAAAGTTGGTCTAGCAAAAGAACTAAATACAGCAGTTGCTATAGTACTATTTAGCGCTGCGCCTGAATTAGTAATAATAGAATTACCTGTTTGAAAATAGGCTCCAGATGTACCAATTGTTGTATAACTAGTATTATTAATACCTGATTTAATAATTTGACCAGAATTGATATTTCCATTAGAACCTATACCACCAGTTACTATTAAAGCACCTGTAGTAGCATTAGTACTAGCAGTATTATTTGTAATTGATACTTGTCCACTTGATGTTAAACCTGTTAATGTACCTACTGTAGTTATACTAGTTTGGCTAGATGTTAAAAGAGTTCCAGTTAAATTGGTAGCAGTTAATGAATTAATATTACTAATATTTCTACTTGAATCTAAAATTAAAGCTTTACTTGCTTCTGCTATTCCAATAGTTACAATATCATTATAATTTAATTCAGTTGCTGTTGCTGTAACTAATGTATTATTTATAGTTAATGTACCTCCGATTGATAGATCAGTTCCAATAAATAATTTTTTTGCAATCGAAGCACCACCAGATATTGTTAATGAACCTCCAGTTGTGCTATTAGTAGAATCAGTAGTTGATAAAATATTTAAATTATTTGTTGCTAAATCAGCATAATCTAATATTGTTAATATCCCTGCCGATACATCTTGTGCTGTATAACTGGTAATAAATCTTTTATTTGATTCTTGCCATATAAGATTACTAAATGCTTTATTATATAAATTAACCGAAATTGTACCAGTTGGTAAGGTAGTAAAATTACTAGATAATGTAATTGTTTTAGTACTTCCATTATAACTAGAAACTTGTCTTACTTGATTTGATCCAGTAGTTGCTGATTGAATTTTAATCCACCATCCATTATAATAATTATTATTAGAGTTAGCATTTGATGGTAATACTATAGTATTAATTGTTACTGAACTTGCTGTATAATTTTCTTTAGCTGTTTCATTAACTATATCACCTATATTAGTATCATTTGATGTTTGATAACGTTGAATAATTAAACCAGAATCATAAGTTCCAACAGGTCCAGAATTTAATTGTAAAATATTATCCTTTATATTAATTTGAGTAGAATTAATAGTAGTAGTTGTACCAGATATTGTTAAATCACCAGATATTGTTAAATTTCGTAAACCAGTTAAATCTTTATTACTATCAACTATTAATGCTTTACCTGCAGAAACAGTCCCCGCAATAACTGATGATAATGTATTAATTTCTGAAGCTGTACTATTTATTACTGTACCATTTAATGTTAATGAATTTGTTGATAAACTAGTCAAAGTTCCTACAGATGTAATATTTGGTTGACTAGCTGTTAAAATAGTTCCTGTTAAATTACTAACTGTTAGATTTCGAATACTTATAATATCTTTATTAGAATCTAGAACTAATGCTTTATTTGCTTCTGCTGTACCCGGACCAGTTGTTAAATCAACATAATTTAACTCAGTTGCTGTACTAGTGACTGAAGTTCCATTAATATTAAAACTAGTGCAATTAAATGATCCATTAACGTCTAATCTATATCCAGGAGTACCTGTTGAAATTCCAACATTTCCACTATTAAGCATACAAAATTGATTAGACATACCAAAGAAATCAATACCAAATCTATTATTACTATTATTTGCACCGACATATGTCCATTGAAAGGTTAAACAATCACCTGAACTTTCATTTGACCCAACTCTAAATCTTGCATTAGCTGAACTATTTAAAATTGCGAAATCAGCATTAGGTAATGTTGCATTATTAGTACCTATTTGTAATTTTGTTATTCCTTTAATTGATTTAGCCGAATCTAAAATTATAGCTTTACTTGCTTCTGCACTGCCTGGACTAGTTGTTAAATCAACATAATTTAACTCAGTTGCTGTTGATGTAATATTTGCTAATTTATTAAGATCACTACTTGAAAATGTTGCACCTGATAATTTATTAATATCTGTGGCCGTTGCACTAATTAATGTACCATTTAATGTAATATTACCAGTTGATAAACTAGTTAATGTACCAATTGAAGTAATATTTGGCTGACTTGATGTTGCTATTGTACCATTAATATTTCCTAAAACTGTTAAAGAAGCTCCTATATTAACTGACCCATTAATACCGACACCTCCAGAAATTATTAATGCACCTGTAGATGAACTAGTTGAATTAGTCGTATCGTTTATTAATACTTTACCAGAATTTACTAATAGTGCATAACTATTAGTAATTGTCATATTAGATCCTGCTAATGGAGCATTCTCAATATATACTGTTGATGCATTAGTAGTTGTTACACTATTATTTGTAGCTGCTAATGTTGGTCTATAAAATGAACTAAATACTGCATTTGTAACTGTACTATTAGCAGCAGTACCTGAATCAGTAATTGTGCCATTTCCAACTCTTAAATAAGCACCAGCAGTTCCTATTGTAGAATATGTTGTATTAGTTATTCCACAATTAATAATTTGACCAATATTAAGATTACCTGAACTACCAATTCCCCCAGTAACTATTAAAGATCCAGTTGATGGAGTAGTAGAAGATGTATTATTTGTAATTGATACTGCTCCACTTGATGTTAATCCTGTTAATGTACCAACTGTAGTTATATTAGCTTGACTAGATGTTAAAAGAGTTCCAGTTAAATTAGAAGCTGTTAATGAATTAATATTACTAATATTTCTACTTGAATCTAAAATTAAAGCTTTACTAGCTTCTGCTGTTCCTATAGTAACAATATCATTATAATTTAATTTAGCCGCAGTAGCGGTAACTAATATACCATTTAATTGTAATCCGGTCGATGAACCATTATGATTTACTATATTTAAACTACCAGAACTATTTACGATTAAACGATATAGAGATGAAATATTATCATATAAATAAAATGAATTTGGATTATTTATTGCAGTCGATCCTCTTGACCCAAGTTCCCAACTTTGAGTATCATTAATAAATTTTAAATTTACTTTTGCTGAAGTTGTATTATTAGTTAATGTAATTACATCATTAATTCCTGTTAATGTTATATTATTTATACCTGAAATATTTTTATTAGAATCTAAAACAACTGTCTTACTAGCTTCAGCAGTTCCTGCTGTTGTAATATCATTGTAATTAATTTCAGTAGCTGTTGCTGTAATTAATGTACCATTTAATGTAATATTATTAGTTGATAAACTAGTTAATGCACCTAGTGATGTAATATTAGGCTGAGAAGCAGTTTGTAATGTACCTGTTAAATCAGCAGCTGTTAATGAATTAATATTAATAATATTTCTACTAGAATCTAAAATTAAAGCTTTACTTGCTTCTGCTGTTCCTATAGTAACAATATCATTATAATTTAATTTAGTAACTGATGCAGTTAAAGCTGTTCCACCAAATCTTAATGAGCCTGTTAAATTGATATCTCCAGTAACATCTAATTCATAACCTGGATTAGTTTTATTTATTCCAATTCTTCTAGCTGCTGTTATTACAAAAATTCCATTTGCTCCATAAAATCCAAACTCTTGTCTATTAGACATTAATCCATCACCAGTGTGAACATATCCCCATTCTGCTTCGTTAAAATTTGCAAAATTTTTACCTAAACATAAATATTTTGCATTACCAGTAGTTAATGTATTATCAATAGCACTAATTAAACGATCTAAATTTGTATAATCTAATGTTCCTACTGATAGATTGTTAAGATGTAATCTTCTAATAGATTGGATATCTTTATTTATATCAACTACTAATGCTTTACTAGCTTCTGCTGTACCTATAGTAGTAATATCATTATAATTAATTTCAGCTGCTGATGCTGTAATTGAGGTACCATTTATATATAGTGATGTACTATTAATTGATCCTAATACATCTAAATTATATCCAGGAGTAATAGTATTAATACCTACTTTACCATCAGCTTTAATCATAAATTTTCTAGTGCTATCATTTACTTGACGATTATAATTACCAATAAATAAATCAGCTGCTGAACCTGTAGTAACTGAAGTACCTGTTTGAATATAACATATACCATCACTATGTGTATAAAATCGCATTGCACTATTTGCACTAGTAAATGATATAATTGAATTAGCAGCACTAGAGTTTCCTAATGAAACATTATTATTTACAGTAAAAGTTCCTGTTATTGTACTATTACCTGTTACTGATAGAGTCCCTCCTATATTTATATTGCCTCCTATACCTACTCCACCAGTTACTACTAAAGCACCAGATGTTGTATTTGTAGATACACTTGAATCAGCTAATGTTGTATTACCAGCTGCTATATATAAAGCATGTTGATTTGTAATTGTCATATTTGTACCAGCAGATGGTTGATTAATAATATGTATTGTTGCAGCTCTAGACATTGTTCTACCAACTGTATTTGATCGATATTCAACAGCATTAAATTGATTAGTACCTATTGTTCCAAAAATATTAGATGAGCCTGTATCATTAATAACTGTTGTATTAGCACCTGAATTAAAATGTATATATGGACTTGACCAATTAGATTCATTTAAAATACCTGGATTTATTGCAATAGCTCCTCCAGTTAATAATGCACATTTTCTATTAATAGTTGCATTTGTTCCTGAATCTGGTCCATTTGCAATATATACATTAGCTACTGTACTAGAATAAGTAATATTTGAATTACTAGCTGCTAAAGTAGATTTTTGAAATGAATTAATTGCCATTGTACTAAAACTAGTACTATTAGCTACTGTACTAGAATCTGTAAATGTATTACTTGTTATATTAAACTGTGGTCCTACTAATCCCCAAGATGCTAATGTTTTATTACCACCAATTGTTAAATTATTTATATTAACATTATTATTAGCTGTTAATGTATTAGCTGTTAATGTATTACATGTAAATGAATTAATATTATTTATATCTCTATTACTATCTACTATTAATGCTTTAGTCGCTTCAGCAGTACCTGCTGTTGTATTAGTATAATTTAATTGAGTTGATGTCGATGTAACATTAGCTAATTTATTAATATCAGCAGCGGATGATGTAATAATGGTTCCATTTAATGTTAACCCAGTTATTGATAAATTTGCTAATGTACTATTACCAGTTACTGATAATGTATTATTTAATGAAGTTGATCCAGTTACTAATAAATTACTAGATAATGTACTATTACCAGAAACTGATAAATCACCAGTAATAGATAAATTTCTAATACCTGATAAATCTTTATTTGAATCAACTATCAATGCTTTATTTGCAGAAACATTACCAGCAGAAACACTAGTTAATGTATTAATATCATTAGCAGATGCTGTAATTGAAGTACCATTTAATGCTAATGTATTTAAAATATTAGTAGTACTAGAACTAATTCTCATTTGTTCAGTACCTGTTGAAGTATTCGAAGCACTTGTATAAAATGCAATACCGTTAGAATGTCCACCTTGTATTTTTAATAAACCATCATTAGCACCAAATCCATAAAAAGTAGTAATATTATTATATAACCCTAAAATACGATCATTAGCTGTAGAACCACAATCAATTAAGGTACGATAATTTATAGTATTATTTAATGCTAAATTATTTACAGAAATATTATTAATATTAGTTATATTTCTAGAACTATTTAAAATTAATGCTTTACTTGCTTCTGCTGTACCTGTTGTTGTAATATCATTATAATTTAATTCTGATGCACTTGCAGTTACTAAAGTCCCATTTAATTGTAAACCTGTATCTGTTCCATTATGATTAGAGATATTTACATTACTAGATGCTGATATAGTTGAAGTACTTAATGATGTAATAGTTAATAATCCAGTTGAATCAATACTAGCAGCAGTATTTATTATTCCGGCATTATATAATTTAAATTCAAATTTATTAGCAAAATTTGATGTTACTGGGTTTGTAACTACACAATTTAAACTACCTGAATAAGATTGTCCACCTGATGAATCAGGCATCCAAAAATCAATACCAATTCCTAAACCTGATGATGATGCGGATGAATAACTGTTTTTCAGAGTCAAACCAGATACTACTGAATTATTATTAGAACCTAATTTATAAATAGTCATAAGGTCTCTAAAATTACTAGTACTTGTACAATTTAAAGTTCCTGTAATATCTAATTTATAGCTGGGGTTATTGTTATTTATACCAACATTACCAGTTGATGTAATACGCATTGTTTCTGAATTATTATTAATAAATCTTAAATTATTATCATTACTACCTGGAGAATTTTCTGATAAAATTTTAGTTGTTTGTTGAACATTAGTTACTCCACCTAATGATCCCCAACTATTTCCAGCACCATATCCTTCAAATTGACTTGTTTCTGTATTATATCTAATAAACCCTAAAGAAGGACTAATTGGTCTAGTTGCAGTATTACCACTAGGTAATTGTAAATTAGATCCATTTAATATTAAATTATCTATAGTTAAATTTCGAATACCTGAAAAATCTTTATTAGTATCTAATATTACTGCTTTATTATTAGAAGCTGTACCTTTTGTTATATTATATAAATTATTAATTTCATCAGCAGATGATTGAATTAATAATCCATTTAATGTAATTTGTGTAGTAGATAAATTACCAGATAATGAAATATTTCGAAATCCTAATAAATCTTTATTATTATCAACTGCTAATGCTTTATTGCCAATTACAGTACCTGGATTAATATTTTTTAAATAATTAATTTCAGTTGCTGATGACATAATTAATGTTCCATTTAATTGTAACCCTGATGTTAATCCATTATGAGTTGCAATATTAACATTACCATTTATAGTTAAATTATTTAATGTACCTACGGATGTAATATTTGGTTGACTAGCAGTTAATATTGTACCAGTTAAATTAGTAGCTGTTAAATTTCTTATATTAGTTATATCCTTATTTATATCAAATATTAATGCCTTTTCAGCTTCGGCAGTTCCTTTTGTTGTATTAGTATAATTAAGTTGAGTTACTGTTGCTGTAATACCAGTTAATACATTTAATTCAGCAGTGTTAGAAGTTAGTCCATCTAATTTATTTAATTCAGAAGCAGTTGCTGTTATTAATGTATTATTTAATCTTAACCCTGTTGTAGAACCATTATGTCCAATTATATTTAAACCACCTTGTATATTTAAATTAGATAAAGTGCCTAATGATGTAATATTTGGTTGACTAGCTGTTTGAATAGTACCTGTTAAATAATTTGCAGATAAAGAATTAATATTAGAAATATTTAAATTACCATCTAAAACTAATGTTTTAAATTCTTCACCAATTCCAGGGGTTGTATCAACATAATTTAATTCAGATGCAGATGCTGTTAATAATGATCCACCAACATTTAAATTTTGAACTGATAAATTACGAATACCTGATAAATCTTTATTTGTATCTACTATAACAGCTTTATTACTTTCTACAACACCGGGAGTATTAATACGTAATGTGTTAACTAAAGCAAATGTATATAAACTAGATCTAAGTGATTTATTATTTCTACCAGCCATATTTTATAAATATTAAATATTTTATTATTTTACTTATATATTTTATTTAATAAATTTTATTAGAGAGAAAAAAAATATAATACAATATTTTAATTTATTTTTATTAAAATCTTATTATAAAATTTTAATTTTATTTTACATAATTTATTTTTAACTTTATATAATTTTTTTTGATTTTTTAGTAATGATATAATTTTATTATTATTATTATATTTATTTGTTAATTTAATTATATCATTATTTCTTTTTTTTATATTATTTATATCAATTTGTATTATTTGAATTAATTTTACTATATTTTTTTTTTGTATTTTATTATTTTTTAAATCATTTAAACAATCATTAAAATCTTTTTTTAATAATAATTTAATTGAGTTTATTTCATTATTTAATTTAATATTATTATTATTAATATCATCTATAATAACATTAACAGTATTTTCATTAATATTATCAATAATTTGTTTCTTTTTTTTTTTAAGTTCAAGTAATTTTAATAAATCTTTTTTTTGTTTTATATATTTATTAGAAATTAATTCTTTTTTATATTTATTATGAATTAATATATTATCATTAATAACATCATATGATTTAATATTATATTTATTAGATAAATTTATTTCTTTTTTATTATGATTATTATTATGATTTGATATTTTATAATTAATTAAATTATAATCTAAATTATCATGATCTTTAATATTATTATTATTATTTGATGATTTATTATTTTGTGAAATAAAATAAATTAAAAATATTATAAATAAAATTAAAAATATTATTAGAGTTGTCATAATTTATATTATATTAATTTAATATTTTTTTAATTATAAAAAATGTGTACCAAATTGTTGTAATGTATTTTGTCTTAATGATGAAAGTATATTTCCGGAATTTCTTTTTAATAAAAATGTTAATATACTACTAAATATAATTTGATTTTTAATACCATTATATAATTTACTATATTTTGGTTTATTATTTTTTTGTTTTAATCTAGCATAATTAATATAAATATCTAAAAATTTTTTATCTTCTTTAGATAAATTTTTATATATATTATATAGTTTACTATTTTGACAATTTTCTAATTTAGTTTCTAATTCAGTATGATCAGTTATATAATTATCTTTAAATTCTAAATCCTTTTGATATTCTATATAACTTTGGTATAATATATATATTAAAGCTATAATACATAAACTATTTATAATATTCTCATACATTTTTTAAAAAATATTATTATTAATATGATATATTATTATTAATATTAAATATTTTCTTTATAATTTATATAATATAATGTTATAAATGGAATTTATAAATGAAGAATCTTATAAAAATATTGTAAAATATAATAAAATTAATAATAAAATTAATAATGCCTTAATAGAAATTAATAATTTACAAAAGAAAAAAAAAGGGAATGAAAGTATTTTAGAAATGCAAGAAACTATATTTTATAATATTATTGAAAGTAAATTAAATTTAATTAAGAAATATAAATTTACTATAATAAAAAATGTTATTAATTATCATAAAAATCAATTAATTATTAAAGTTTTAAATAAGTTAATTTTAAAAAATAAAAATAACTTGTTAAATAATAAAATTAATAAGATATTTTTTACAGATAATATCAATAATAAATTAAATATAGAATATAATAAAATTAAATTATTAAATAAGTATTATATTAATGAAAATTATGAAAAATTAGATAATATTTTAAACCAATGTGCTAAAAAAATTTTAAAAGATAATCCAATAGAAAATGATAATATTTATATATTAAAACAATATTTATCTAATATAAATTTTAATAAAAAAGATATCAAATATATTTCTATTAATTTTATATTATATTTATTTAAATATAATAATACTATTGATTTAGATAATATAGATAAATATCATAATAATATTTATAAAATTTTATTATTTATTTATTATTTATCAATTTATAAAATTAAAATAAAATTATTACATAATGAATTAAAAGATTTTTTTAAACTGCAAAAATTTAATAATAAATTAAATTGTAATAATGAAAAATTATTAAAAGATATAAAAAAATCTTATAAAAAAAATGATATAATAATTAAAAAAAGTAATCAATTAATAATTAAATATAAACATACTGAAAAACATATTAAAAATCAATTTATGAAACATAATAAAATTAAAGAAGATTTTAGAAAAAATATTACAGATATTGATTTAAATATTATATTATTAAAAGAAATGTTAATTATTCATCATAAAAAAAAAGAATTATTAGAAAAAATAATTAATAAAGATAATATGAAATATAGTTTTTGTAATGATATTAATGATAATTGTTCCATATGTTTAAATAAATTAGATTATTGTATACAAACTAAATGTTCACATCATTTTCACTATAATTGTATAATATCATATATTTATAATTTATTAGAAAATTCATCTAAGATAGATATTATCTGTCCAATTTGTAGACAATACATTTAATTACATTTTTTTTAATTAAAATTTAATTAAAATTATATTATAGTATATATACATATTCCATCAACTAGATTGATTTTTAATTTTTTTCGAATAAATTTTATTAAACTGTGATCATGAAAATTAATAATACAGATATTGTTAATAAAAGTTATAATTCATGTGGATGTATTTATATATCTCAATTAAATATTTTAGATAATATAATGCATGATCAATATATTCAATTATGTAAAAATCATTATTTACAATCAAAAGATAAAGTAAATTATAAATTTGATAAAAAAAATAAATTATATACATTAAATGAAAAAAGATCAGATTCTTTAAAAAAGAAAAAAATATCATATAATAATTCTTATGAAAATTTAAAACAATTAATTAATGATAATTCATACGAGAATAATTTATTTTCTAATAAAATAATTAAATTTGGTAAATATAAAAATAAAACATATGAATATGTATATAATATTGATAAAATATATTGTTACCATTTAGCGTATTGGAAGGATACTAATTTAAATAATTCAAATATTAATAATTTTATTAATTATATTAAATTACAAGTTCAATAAAATTTTACTATCTATCAATAAAAAAATAAAACTATTAAAAATTGAATATTTATTTTATATTAATTATATTATTACAAAAAAAATGAATTGGAATTCTTATTTTATGAATCTTGCATATAATATATCACTAAAATCAAAAGATAAAAAAAAAGTTGGAGCTATATTAGTATCATCAATAAATAATAGAATTATATCAACTGGTTATAATGGATTACCTGCTGGAATTAATGATGATATTGACTGGACTAATCGTGAATTAGTTCATTCAATGATAATTCATGCAGAAATGAATTGTATTATATATTCTAATAATAAATTTGAAAATGCTATTTTATATTGTACTCTTTCTCCATGTAAAGACTGTATTAAAATAATAGCAGCTGCTAATATTAAAAAAGTTATTTATCAAACCAAATATAGAGATTTTGATTTAGTTCAAAATCTTGCAAATATATTTAATATTGAATTAATTGAATATTCACAATAATTTAATTCATAATTAATTTAGTTTATATTTTTTTTGATATTTATTATAGTATAATTTATAAATTAAATTAATTATGAACATATTTTTAATTTTACCTACTCAATTATTTCAAAATATTAAAATATTAAAAAAATATGATATAATTTATTTAATTGAAGATTCTTATTATATTAATAAGAAATTTCATAAACAAAAGTTATTATTATTTATATCTTCAATGCAATATTATTATGATTATTTAATAAGTAATGAAATTAAAGTAAAATATATAAAATATAATGAAATAAATTATAATAAAATATTAAATAAAGAATCTAAATATACTATGTATAATCCTATTGATAAAGATGTGATTAAAATATATAATAAATATAATGTTCAATATTTAGATTCTCCTTTATTTTTAAATACATATCAAGATTTATTAAATTATAAAAATTTAAAAAATAAAAATAATTATAATCAATCAGATTTTTATAAATATCAAAGAATTAAATTTAATATATTAGTTGATAAAAATAATAATCCAATTTTTAATAAATGGTCATTTGATACTTTAAATAGAGAAAAATTTCCAAAAGAATTAAAAGAAATAAAAATATTATCATATAATAATAAATATTTAAAAAATGCGAATCAATATATTAATAATAATTTTTCTAAAAATTTTGGAATAATTGATAAATATTATTATCCATGTACTCATAATGATGCAATAAAACATTTAAAAACATTTATTAAAACAAAGATTAAATATTTTGGTAAATATCAAGATGCAATATCAGATAAAATAATTTATGGATATCATAGTAATATATCAGCATTATTAAATATTGGTTTATTAACACCTGAATTAGTTATAAAAACAATTATTAAATATTATAATAATTCTAAAAATAAAAAAGAAATTATTAATTCTATAGAAGGTATAATTAGACAAATTATAGGATGGAGAGAATATATGCATTTTATTTATATATTTTATTCTAATAAAATACAAGATATTAATTATATTAAATTAAATACTAATTTACCAAAATCATGGTATACGGCAAAAACAGAATTAAATTTATTAAATAATTTAATTATTAAAGTTCAAAATTATGCTTATTTACATCATATTGAAAGATTAATGATTGTTAATAATTTAATGTATTTGTATAATATTAAATTTAAGGATATATATAATTGGTTTATGACTTGTTTTATAGATAGTTATGATTGGGTTATGATACCTAATATTTTAATGAATATAAATTCATTAGATACTAATATTAAATATATGACTAGAGTATATTTAGGTTCTGATAATTATATTAAAAAAATGAGTAATTATAATGATAAAAATGATTTTGAAATTATTAATAAATTATATTGGGACTTTATTAAAAAAAATAAAAATGTATTAAAAAAAGATTATGGATTAGCTTCACAAGTATCTAGAGTATAATATTTTATTAAATTTATATGAATATATGTTAATAAGAAATGTGATAATACATGAGGAATTTCATAAATGTTTTTTTTAATTTTATTTTTATAATTTAAATATCGAGATAATATATATAAATATCCACAAAAAAACATTAAAAATATATCAATATACATATTTAATACATATAATAAATATATATTATACCAAATTCCTATATGCATTATTATACGATCTATTAATTGAATATAATATTTATTATATGAATGATTCATTATAGAACTCAGTATTCCACTATAAATTAATAATAAAAATGTATTATTACTAATTGGAAAATAATCAATTATGTAATAAATATGAATTAAAGAGCATATTAAACTACTTCTAAATAATATTACATTCATTATCTATTATTATATATAAAATACATTAAATATTTAAATGATTATAAAAAATTGAATTATTTATAATTTTTTTATATATAATAATGGATAATTCAGATATTATTGATAATATTTTATCATATGTTAAAATTAAAGATAAAATATTTATTAATAAATATTATTATAAAAAATCAAAAATAATTTTAAAATCTAAAGTAAATGTAATTACAAAATTTTATTTAAAAAATAAAATAAGATTACAAATGTTATATGAATATTATGATGAAGATAATATAGAAGCTATTAGAAATTATTTTATTTTATTTTATCCTAAAAAATATAGAAAAATTACATCTCAATATATTCTTCAATTTTGTAATAATCCAAAGTTGTTAGAATATGAACATAAAACAAATTATAATAAATATTTTATATATTTAATTAAAAAATTAGACTTATCTATATTAGCTGTAATTGCTTTATATTAATATGATATTAGATTCATTATTTTATATTAAAATTATAACTGATATATATTAAAATGTTTCAAAATTTTAAATATCAAAATATTAAATATTCTTTAGTTAAGGTTAAAGATATTATTAATATTTATACTATTCCTAAATGTCAAAGAATTAGTTTACATGATCGTATTAAACATTTAGATAAACATATGTTTTTTTCATTTAAGCCAATTACTCCAATATATTTTGTTTTATTTAATAATAAAAAATATATTATTGATGGATTACATAGATTAAATGTATATAAAAATAATACTAGATTTTTAGATGAAAAAATACCTATTGTTGAAATTCAAGTACATGAAGAAAAAGAAATTGATATATATTTTAAATTAATTAATGATAATATGACAGTGCATGATGTATATTTAAATCATAATGAAGATGTTGAAATGGAAGATATTAATCAAAAAAATAATATTATCATTGAAACACATAAATATTTTATAGAAAAATACCCAAACTCTTTTAAATATAATGGCCGTAGACGACCTTTTTTAAATAATAATTTATTTTTAGATCATTTAGAAATTATTTATGATAAAAAAAAAGATAATATTAAAAATACTGAAGATTTAATTACAATAATTTTAGATTTAAATAAAAGTTATAAAAAACAGAATATTAATTGGTTTCCTTCAAAGAGTAAAGTTAATAATGAAAATCTTATAAAAATTATTCAAGATAATAATTGTTTATATTTTGGTATGCTTCCTAAAGATTGGTTTTTATATATAGATAATTTTCCTGATTATATTTCTGAAGAAAAAATATCTCAATGTTTAAGACAGCAAATTTGGACTATTAATTGTAAAAATCAAAATCAAATTAGATGTTTATGTTGTAATATTAATTATATTAATGCATTTACATTTGAATGTGGTCATATAATTGCCAGTTCTAAAGGTGGTAAATGTAATATTAGAAATTTAGTACCTATATGTAATTTATGTAATAAATCTATGTCTAATACAGATATGGAAGATTTTATGCTAAAAAATAATTTTAAAACTAATTTAGATTTAATTAAAAAATTGAAATATAATCAAATTTAAAATAATATAACGATGGAGTTTACATTTTATCATGAATACTCTGAAATTTATTGTAATAGATGCGGTTATGATCAATTTGACCCATTTAATGAAAATTATTGTGAATTATGTATGGATGATGATGCTATGCATTTTACTTGTGAATTATGTCTAGATATTTATAATTTAGATGAAAATATGGAATTATGTCCATATGTTTATCAATGTGTAGATACAATATCTAAATTATTTAAAACATATTTATTAAAAAAAAAAATTAATAAATATGCAGAATATTTATTAGATCAATATTATAATCCAAAATCTAAATATATTGAATATTTAATTAATAATTTTGATAATAATAATACAATTAAACAAATTGGATATATAGATAATAATAATAATTTAAAATTTTTAAAAATTAAAAAATGATAAGTTGTGTAATTTGTTATTTTGGATTTAGTTCAATATTAAATAATGATAGTTATTATCATGATAATAAAATAAACATTTTATTAAAAAAACATGCTATAAATTATATTATTAAAGTTTATAAAAAATATAAATTTAGAAAAAATTTATATTTATATTCTTATTTTTTATTAAATCTATATTATCATCCAAAATCAAAATATTTAATTTATTTAGTTAATAATTTTGATAATGTTAATTTATATAAAAATAAAAAAATTGCTTATATTAATAAAAATAATAAATTAATATTTTTTAATTTTATTATTTAAGATTTAATATACTTATATTATCAGAAATATTATCACGACATGCATTGTTATCATCATAATAAGGATTTAATTTTTTGTTCATATTGTTTTTCAATTATTAATAATTATTATAATACTAGATTAATATGTCCTATATGTAGAAATACTATGGATTTAATTATTATTTGTTTTTTATGTAATAATTCATATAATATATATTATGTTAATGAAATATGCCAATATTATTCTTATTATGTAAATAAAATAATTAAATTTTATAAGAATTATAAAATTAAACAAAAACTAAAAATTTATGCTGATTTATTATTAGATCAATATTATAATCCAAAATCTAAATATATAGAATATTTAGTTAATAATTTTGATAATGAAAATACCGAAAATAATAATAATAAAATGATTGCATATATTACTAATTATAATAATTTAAAATTTTTTAGATTATTATAATTATTTTTTTTATTTTAGACTAAAATACTATTAATTATTAATAACATCTTTAGAACACCCAATACATGGTAATTCTATATCTATCTTATCTATAATATCTATATTATCTATATTATCTATTTTACATACCATATTAAATATATTTTTTATAAATTTTACTAATGATATATCATTTTGATTATTGGGTCCAAATAATATTAAATCTTGAATATATTTATAAGTATATTCATCATTTATATGTTTTTCTAATTTAATTTCTATATTTTTTATTTCTATATTATTTGTTTCTATAATCTCATAAATATTTAGTATATCATTATAATAATATTTTATACAATTATTAATAATATTAGTATTTATTTTGTTATTATTTTTAACTGAATCTGTAATTTTATCTATTTTTTTAATTAATTTTGTTTGAATTTCATTTAATTTAATTATTATACTTTCTTCTTTTAATTTAATATTTTCATTTATATTAATATCTTTATCATAAAAAATATTATCTAATTCTTTTAAAACTAATAAATATAATTCAGATAAATATTTATCTTGTAATATTAAATTATATATATATAATATCCTAATTCTATTTAATATTACATTATTTATTTTAGAAAAGTATTTTTTATCTAAATCAGTATAATTTGAGATATTATCTGGAATTGGTAAAACAGAACTAGCATTTTTAGGTTTTAAGGTTATATCCTTTTTTAAAATGTTATTAATATATTTTATATATATATCTTTAATAATTTCATCTGAAATTTCATTTTTTAATATATAATGTATATTAAAACTTAAATATTTTTTACTAAGTGTAAATATAAACTCATTATATTTACATTTAATTTGATTAATTTCTTTATCTTTTTCTTGATGTCTTTCACTTTCAGAATCAAATATTGTTAATGTCATAGTAATTACAGAAGTTAATGCTGCAATTATAAATAATGATGCTATTCTTTGCCCAGGAGTTGCATTATCTTGATATGATCCATCAATTGGAGTTGGATATGCATAAATAAATCCAATTATAATAAATAATATTAATAAAATTATTGCAATTTTAAACCCATTTCTTTTAATACCTCTAGTTAATAAATTAAAACCTTTTTTTGTATTTTTCCAAAAAATTATATTTGGTTTTTGTGATTGTATATTATTAATCTCATTATATATTTCTTTATTTATATTGTTATTATTCATAATAATAATATTATTTTATTTTTATATTTTATATAATAAAATAAAATAAAATAAAAATATTATTATGTTATTATTCAGTTGTTGGTGGTAACGATGGATTAATTTTAGTATTTTTTGTTTTACTTAATAATTTAGAAACTATCGCTGAATTTTGTAATAATTTATTTTTATCTTCTAATATCTTATTTATTTCTATATTTTTATTTTCTAATAATTTATTTTTATCTTCTAATATTTTATTTTTATCTTCATATTCTTTTTTACTTTTTTCTAATTGAGTCATTTGATCTATTAGTGCTTTATTAGAAGAATCATCACTAATATAATAATCAAATAAACGTAATGATATAAATATTGCAATTATATGCATAAACATTGTCCAATATTTTGCAGCTGTTGATTTTGGTGTAATATCTCCATAACCAACTGTAGACATTGTTGTAAATGTATAATGACAAGCATCTGTAAATGGATCAGATATAAATTTTAATTTTTTATCATTTGTTTCAATAGTAGTTCTATTAAATGAATTTTTAATTGTTTCATTAGGATCCATTACTGAAAACCATATTGTATTAATTATTATTAAAAATAAACAAACAATAATAACAAATACTGCTAAATTTTTTTGAATTAGTAAATTAAATTTATTAAGATATTTCATTATTTTTATTTTATATATTATATATAATAAAATAATAAAATAATATTATGAAAAAAATTAGTAAATCAAATGCTGAAAAATTAGCAAAAAAATATAAATTAAATTTAGATATTATTCCATTTGATGAATGGAAATTTGGATTAGAAGTTGAATTAGAACATGGAAAAAAAATTAGTAAAATAACTAATATTACCCATGATAATTTAGATATGACTGCTAAAATAGCTATTGCACATTTAATAGAGGATCCTAGATATTATAAATATTTAAAACAAATGGAATTAAAAAGAGAAACTTATTGGGAAAAAAGAAAAAAGCCTACTATATTTTTAGATTAATATTTATAATATATCAATATTAAATCCTCTATTTCTGTATTTAATAATTCTATTTTTAACTTTTTCTGTAATTCTATTATTCTCAATATAATCAATTTTATATAATAATTTGGTTAAATTATATACATAAAAATTATATCCATCATAATAATTTTTTACTATATCTAAATCAAAACAATTACAAATAACTTGTGTATTAGATTTACAATATATTAAATCAATTTTAATTGAATTATTATTATTTTTAAAAAATGTATCAACATATATAATTAAGTTTTTACTATTTAAAAAATCTAGATAATTATATGCTATATTATTGATAGATTGATCATTTAATGTATATTTAGATCTAACTAAAAATTTAAGTAATCTAATATAATCAAATTCATTATCTACATAAATATCAATATCATTATTTGAATAATCTTCATTTAATATTGTTGATAATATAAATGATCCTGATATAATAGTATTTTTATTTAGATAAGAGATAAATTCTAAAATTTGAGAAATTGTAAAAAATTTTTTTAATTTATCAACTAAAGTATTATTTTTAAGTTTTATTTTTTGAAATAAATTTAATACCTTTGTACAATTTATAATAATATTTGAAGATTTATCATTTCTACATATTGGACATTTATAATTATTATTTATATAATTATTAATACAATTTTTATGAAACATATGTTCACATGATAATGTTTTTTTAGTATTAAAATTAGTAATTTCTTCTAAACAAATTGAACAAGTTAAATCCATAATTGTTATTTTTATTTTAATATTTTATTATTCAATTTTAAAAAAAATATTTTCTTAATTATAAAGACTATTAAAAATATGTTTTCAGATTATATAATATTAATAATCGTGTTTATATTTATTTTAATTATTTTATGTAAAGCTTATTTAATTCATAATATGTATTTATTTAAAGATGGACCAAATGATTGTGATAAAATATTTGATAATTTATATTTAGGTAATATAGATTCTGCTAGAAATTTAGATTTAATAAAAAATAATGATATTAAATATATATTTAATATTTCTAATGGCATACCTAATTATTTTGAATATAATAAAGATATAAAGTATTTTAATTTATTTGTAGCTGATAGTTTATTAGAACACGATATTAATTTAATGTATGAAAATTTGCCAAAATTAGTATTATATTTAGATAACTGTTTAGATTTAAACGATGGTAATGTATTAGTACATTGTCATGCAGGAAGACAAAGAAGTGCTATTTTAATAGCTGCTTATTTAGTATATAAATATAAAATGACACCTGAAGAAGCTTATAATTATATATTAGATAAAAGACCTGAAGCTTTTCATTATGGAAGATTCTATAATTTTGATAAAGCTTTAGTTCAATATTATGATGATTTATATCCTTAATTATTATTTTCGTTTTAAGAAATTTAATATATTAATTATTAATAAAGATGTAGTTATTGTTCTATCATATGTTAAAATTACATTTTTTTCATATTTAGAATTATAATTATTTATTTTTTCTGTTAATTTAGTATCTAATTCTTTTATAAATTTTAATAAAGAATTCATTTTAATTATATTATATAAAAAAATAAAATTTAATATATTTATGAATTATTTATATCATAAATTTGTTTTTCAATTATATTTTTCATATAAAAATAACTTGATTTACAATCTAAAGAGCAAAAATTTTCTTCAAATGTTTTTAATTTAAGAAAATATAAATTTTCACAATGTTGGCAAATACCTTGATGATTTTTGGCAGCTTCACACAAAATTTTTGGCATTGTTATTAAATTATTATTATGTAAATTCAATTATTTTTTTAATTAAAATTATTAAAAAAAAACATAAATTTAATTATATTTCATATTACCATGTTGCATTATTTGTTAAATTAAAAAATCCTGTAAAACACTCCATATCATTATCAATTTCTGATAATGGTAAATTATATAATTCATTACTATCTTGTATATAATCATTATATATATCTGCAAAAATTTTTTTTTGATATGCAATTTCTAATTGATATTGATCCCAAGTTTTATTATTATTAGTTAATGAACTATAATAACTATAATTTATCCAAACATTTGGAATTTCTCTAAAATGGATAATGCATGTTGTATTCTCCATCATTTGAAAATGATAACAACCTAAACATGGAACTCCTTCATAATTAATACAAACTTTTTGGGCTCCATTTGTAAGTTGAATAAGAATATTTTTTTTTAAAAAATATTGTTTTAATTGTTTTAATACTTGACTAGTAAATATTTGTTTATAGTATGATGATTCATTAATAAATGAATAAATTTGCCAGATAATATCCTTATTTAAATTCATAATTTATTAATAAAAAAAATGAATTCAATTATTTTTTTTAATTAAAAATATTAAAAAAAAATAAATGTAATTATATATAATTAAAATAATAAATAATATAAAAATGGATACTTCAAAATTAACAATTGAGGAAAAAACAAATATAGCAAAATTTAATATTTCTAATGATGAACGAGATCAATTAGAAAAAAATGCTAGAGGTAATGGTATTAGTATATCAGTAATTATATTTATAATTATAATAGTACTTACTATTATTTATCGTAAAACCCTAAAGCTAAATTTCTTTACGACTATGTTATTATGGGTTGGTCCTCCAATTTTAATAGGTATAATAACTACTCAAATTTCATATCGTTTCATCTATAATAATTTGGTAAAATCAAAAATTCAAGAAATTGAAAATGGTAAAAAAAAATAGTAATTAATATATAAAAAAATATAAAATATTTTAAAGTATATAATATTTTAAAATATACATTTTTTTTATTCAAATTTTTGATATGTATTTTCTTTTGGAAACATTTTAACTCCAATATTACATGATTCAATTTCATCAAAGAATTGTTTACATGACCATGTAGTTTTAATTTTTACAATATCTGAATTATCATGACAATAACTACATTTATATATATTATATTTTTCATTTACAACTGCTTTTTTATTACAATTTTTACATACATAAATATAATATTTATCACTATGATCAATAAATTTTTCTTGTAAAAATTTAATACTACTAATAGCCATAACATCTTTCTCCATTTCCCCAAGTCTGAGTCCACCACGTGCTGATTTACCATCAAGTGGTTGATGAGTTATAGCATCAGTAGGACATGTTTTATGACTATATACTGTATCAACAGTAAATTTTTGTAATCTTTGATAATAAATAGGACCAATAAATATTTCAGCATCTATATAATTACCAGTAATACCATTATATAATCTTTCAGTGCCGGATCTATTATAACCTAATTTTTCAAGATCATCAGCAATATCATCAATATTAATTTTTTTAAATATAGTACCATCTTTAATTGTACCGTTAATTGCACTAATTTTTGAAGCCATTCCTTCAAAAATTACACCCATTGTCATACGAGATGGTAAACTATGAGGATTAAATATAATATCTGGTTTAATTCCATTTTTTGTAAAAGGCATATCTGAATCTCTATAAGTAATACCACAGACACCTTTTTGACCACTTCTAGAAGAGAATTTATCACCAATAGCAACTTTTCTAACACTTCTAAAAATAATTTTACAGAATAAATTATCTTCTTCATTTCTTCCTTTAATAACATCCCATACATAAGCAGGTTCTTCATATTTATAAACAAGAGATTTATCATAATATTTATAATTATCATATTGCTCATTTTTATTTAATTTTCCAATTTTTCCAATAATTACATCTCCATTTTCAATATATGTTCCGATAGGTACATATCCATTAACTAATTTATCATAATTAGAATATGCTTTGATATCAGCTGTAATTGCAGGATCAGGATTAGTAAATTCTTCATTTTTTTCCAATTCTGTTTTTTCAAAGGTAAAATGATGAGTAGTAAATAATCCTCTATCAATAGCTCCTTGATTTAAAATTAAAGAATCTTCTTGATTATAACCACCATAAATCATAACAGCAACAATAGAATTCATACCAATAGGGGCATAATATTTATTAGCAATTGTTTTAATTAATGGTTTTTGATTATATACTTGTAAATGCATTTCCTTATATGATTTATATGGAAAATTTAAACATGGAATACCACAAGTTTGCTTTACTTGATTAGTTTGAAAAACTACACGTGCAGCTTGATTATGATTTGAAAATGGACTAGTTAATCCAGGAATTCCAATAATAGATTGAGGAATATCTAAATGTGTATATCTAATTAAAGGATCATTAATTGATCTATTTAATGTTTCAATATCTTTAGCAATTAAACAATTTTGCTGTTCCTCAGGTGATACAAATTCTATAATTTGTTCATCTAATAAATTTTCATAATTAATAATTCCAGCATTTAAATTAATAATATGTTGTTTAGTTAATTTAATATATTGTTGAAATGTAATTTTTTTATTAGATTTATAAAATTCTTCTTCATTATTATATACAATAATTAAAGGTCGAACTATTCTTCCAATATCAACCCAAAAATATAGTTCATTAGTTAATACATCAAATGCAATAGTTGTTAAATAATGAATTTCATTTTTTCTTCTTTTATTTTTATATTTATTCATAAATGATGAATAATTAGAACAACATCCAATCCAATCACCATTAATAAAGACTTTAGTTAATTGTTTATTATAAATTTCTAAATTAGAAAGTTTATTATCTAACAAAATTAACTCAGGATCTTCTAGAATGATATTTTTTAAAATTTCTGAAGATGAACCTAAGCAAATTTTTGAACTAATAGCCATTTGTTTTTGCATACCGACTTTTTCACCAGTATCTGCAGATTGTACACAACATACATAACCAATCATAGATGAATGAAAACGACGCATTTCATTTGCTCTTGATGATTGTTTAGCACTTGAAGTATTAGTTGTATTAATATTTCTTAAAGCACTAATAACATTAATTTGATTTTTTCTATGTAATTGTTGTGATGATAATCTATTTTGTACAGCTTTTCTATTAATATTAATAGTTTTATCACCTGTAATAATTGCCTGAATTAAAGCTCTTTCAAATTCATGACCATAAATTGCAGTTTCAAAACTATGTTTTAAATTAAGATTAGAAAATGTTGTAGATTTTAAATCTTTTGTAAATTGTCTTCTTAATTGTTGTACAATAGCAAAGTTAAAATTTGTTTTAAATACTTTAGCATATGATACACCAGCTGGATTAATTCTTTTATTTTTATATGAATCTCTATCAGTTGATGGAATAATATCCATATAAACTAATAATAATCTATGAATTAGATATCCTAAAAATCTTACTTTTTTATATCTATCTTCACTTGTTAATCCAATATGTGGTAAAATATCTTTATCTAAAATTTGTAATACATTATTAATATTATATTTACGTGTATTATCATTATTTTTATTTGCTGTTGTTAAATTAGATAAATAAAATTCATTAATATGTCTACCAATTAATTCTATAATTTCAACTTGATTTGTAATTTTATATGCATCATTAATTGGTGTATATTTAGATAAAAATGCTTTTTCTAAGATATTTAACATTGTTTTAATTTTTGGATCACCTTCATCTAATGAATATGTAATATGTTCAATAATTTCTTTATCTGAACAAATTCCAAATGCTCTAAATAATACATAAAATGGTATAGAAATATCTCTAAATTTATTATTTGTAATTTCAAATACAATATTATCATTATTTAATAATTTAGTAATTAAAATAGAAGAATTTTCAAAATTATCACCAGGTTTTGAAATAATATCACCACGTGCTAATTCATTTTTATGACCAACATTTTTAAATTCACGAGAAGAATTAAATGTCATTGACTCAATATTATCAATAATCCATTCATTACTCTTAATAATAAAATAACCTCCAAGATCTGTAGGATCTTCATTTAATCCAAGTAAAGTATCTCTTGATTTATTATATGTATTACATAATTTAGACCCTACCATAATTGGTATTGAACCTAAACGATAATTTTTAATTTGTTCTTTTTTAATTTCTTCAGTTCCGTCTTTTTTATAAGCTGTGCAAACAACATCTGCATCTATATACATTGGACTACTATATGTTAAATCTTTGATATGTGCTTCATTAGGATATAATATTTGAGGTTTTTGAGTATCATAATTTATAGTTACTGGATTAGTTAATCTTACATCTGTAATATTAGCTTTCATTAAATATTTAATAATTTCTTTATCTTCATCTGTTTGATTACGTTCATTATTTAATTCAACTTGGATATTAAATCCATTAACCATAATTTGTTTAATTCCAGATTCATTAAATTTATTAATAGAATCAATATGATGTTCAATTAATCCTTTTTTTTTATTTAATACTGAATCTAAAATTGCAATTAAATCATTAGAATTAAGACCATTTATTGATTCCATTCTTCTAATTTTTAACTATATTTCTTATATATATAAATATATATTTAATTCAATTTTAATTATATTTTATTAAAAAAAAATAGTATTTATTAAATATAATCATTATTTAAGATTCATTTTTACTTTTTTTATTATTCAATTGTTCTTTATTTAATTCTTGTCTTCTTTTATTCATACGATTAAATAAAGTATTGTACTCACCTTCTAATTCTAATAAATGATTATCTAAAAATTGTTTAGTATTTTCATTTTTATTAGAATTTTCTGTTTTATTATTTTTAGAATTATCCATAATTATTTTTATGTGTTATTATTTAATATAATATTTATTTAAATAAAAATAAAAAATAAATATTATACATTTGTATTATTTATTTCTTCATAATCCTCAATTATTTTTTTAGTATTATTTAATCTATCATATTTATCAACAATATATTTTTTTTCATCTTTATTCCAATTAATATATAATTTATATATTAATTTAAAATGATTAATTATTCTTTTATTGTCGGTATAAAGAATTAAACATTCAAGGTTTGAATTATTTATATAATTTATAAATTTATTTTTATCATTATAATACATATCTTTAATTAAATAATATACATTATATTCATATTCTGTAACTGGTAAACTAGAATTTAATATTTTTTCAAAATGTTCAATAGCTTCATTATCAAATTCATTTTTTACGATAATTCTAGATTTTTTTAATTGAAAATATGCATTTTGAACTCTTTTAGGTACAGTTCTCATTTTGATGATTTTTTTGATAAATTATCAAAATTATATTTTATATTATATATTAAAATAGATTTTATTTTTTTATAATAATATATTTATTAAATATGGAAAATTTATTAAAAAATTCAAATTATAAGATATTAAATTATAAAAATGATCTAAATAAATTATATAATATCATATTTAATTTTTGTAAAAAAAATAATATTATATTATCTAATTATAATTATAATATCGCAAATATTAATAAATTTAACTATAAATTACATGATATTAATAATGATTTTAATTTTATATTATTTTCATATAATCCAAAAAAAGATGCTATTAATTTAGTAAATGAAATATATACTAATTATACCAAATATACTTATTTAAATTCTTATGTATTTGATAAAGAAATTACTATTAGTATTGATAATATGAGAATAGTAAATTTTTATTTATTATTTGAACATGAATATAAAATTATTAATAAATTAGATTTTTTATCTAATGATAATTTATTATATTTACCTAATTATATTGAATTATTTCATGTAGTTCATAAATTATATAATCCTACTAATTTTTTAAAATATTTAGATTATAATTATAGCAATTTTAATAATTATAATAAATTAAAAGAAACACCTATTAAAGGATATGATTTAACTTATATATATCATAAATTAATAAATAATTTAGAAAATAATCATATATATTATAAAAATCAAAATAAAAATAATCCAGTAAAATATAAAATAACTGATTTATTATTTAACCATTTATTAAATGATAATTTAAATTTAAATTTAATTTTATTAGATATTAATGCTATTGATTTTTTATCTAACTTTAAATTAGATAATCTTAATAATTTATATTTTATTTTAGATAATTTAGACACTAATTTAAAACCTATTATTACATTAATTGACAATATTATAAAAAAAAATAATATATTATCTAAATATGAAATAACAATTAAAAAATCATCATTTTATATTTATAATGATTTTAGATTAAAAAAATATATTATAAAGGTTATTGATAATAATACACATAAAATTTATAATATAGCAACATTTTTTAATTCTACTAGTTATGAATTAATACCTATAGTTTATGAATATAAAAATATTAAAATACCACATCAATTAGTAATTATTAGATTTTTATTATTAAATTTAATTAGTTTACAATTATTTGACAAAAATTATGATTCAAAAATATATCAAACATTTATTTATAATATTATTAGAACAAAAAAAATTAATATTCAATTTAAAAATATTTATTATGATGGTATATTTATTGATGATAAAATTGATAAATTTAAATTAGGATCTAATATATATAGACCTTGGCAATATTTTGTTAAATTTAATAAATTATTATCTATTCAATAACTTCTGTAAATTGAACACCTATTCTTTGTTCTAATTCATAATCTAAATAGATTGTAGTATTTTCAGATAAAGTTAAATTATATTCAGTTAATTCTTTATATTTATTTTTTAAATTATCAAATACAATTTTAATTGATTGTGTTAATAAAGTAATTATATAAATAATTTGTTTTTTTAATGGTTCATTAGGTTCTTTATTTAAATCATATACATTTTCAGATAATAAATTACAATTATTAATTGAATTTGTTAAATTATAATTTTTATCTACTAAATCTAAATATACTTTAATTTTTTTATTATCCTTAGTTAATAAAATTTCACCACCTTTTAATTCAATACTGTCTTTTGAAGATAATTTATGTTTTAATTTAAAATCTTTATATAAATCAATTTTAGTAGTTTTATAAATTAATTTTAATAAAGGAATTAATGAAAATTGTTCAGCATTTTTATATGCTTTTTGTAATTCTGCTTCTATTTCAGCATTGCTTTTATTTTGAAACTGATTTAATTGATTTTCAATATTATCCATCTTTAAATATAATTAATAAATAATTATTTATTTAATTAAGAAATTATATTCTTTTTTAATATACACACCAAATCATTTAATTAATTAAAAAAAACATTTATCAAGAATTTCTATTTAATTATGCCTTTTAAAGCTTTTTATTTAAGTATTGTATTATTAATAAATTCAAATCATTTTGTAAATTCTCACTCATGGGTATCATGTACCGATTATAAAGTAAATAATAATCAACCAATTAATTATGATATTAATAAATGTTCAGGATTTCCTAGAGATTTTGAATCACAATATAATAGTGATTTAACTAGAGGATTTGGGTATGATACTGGATATGAATTTAGATCACAAGGATGTCGAAATCCAAAAAATTCAAATTATAATTTAAAAATTGCAAATTATGTATCTGGACAAGAAGTATGTTTAATATATCCTTCTAAAAATCATGTAGCTGAATATTGCAATAATAACCCATTTATCCCAGATAATGGTTTATTTATATCACGATCTGCTCAAAGCAATTCAGATAATTTTGATATAAATTATGAACATAAAAATGGTCAACATCAATTTGGAACTGTAGATTATAAAGGATTTCAAAATTGTCCGGGATTTTGCCAAAATAATGATAAAACTCCATGTTATGTATGTTTTAATTTAGAAAATAATATACCTTCTGGAATATATTCATTTAAATGGACATGGGAATTAAATCCTGGTGAGTATTATACTACATGTTGGGATGCTCAAATTAATGGACCAAATAGTCCACCTAATAGTCCACCTAATAGTCCACCATCAAATAGTCCAACTAATAGTCCACCATCAGTTAGTCCAACTAATAGTCCACCATCAAATAGTCCACCTAATAGTCCACCATCAAATAGTCCACCTAATAATCAAGTAGATGATCATCATGATGATGAATTATATAATGAAGAAGATTTAAATAAAAATCATAATAATAATGATGATTTTAGTGATGAAAATTTAATTAATAACAATCCTTTTAAAAGTATGGAAGAACAGTGTAAATCAGATGATAATATATGTAAAGATAATGTAAATAAAAGACGTGATGCATATAATAAAATGCTAGATCGAAAAAATAATCCTAATAATAATAATCCTAATAATAATAATCCTAATAATAATAATCCTAATAATAATAATCCTAATAATAATAATCAAAATAATAATAATCAAAATAATAATCAAAATAATAATCAAAATAATAATAATCAAAATAATAATCAAAATAATAATAATCAAAATAATAATCAAAATAATAATAATCCTAATAATAATCAAAATAATAATAATAATAATCAAAATAATAATAATAATAATCAAAATAATAATCCTAATTTAAGAACAGAAATTCCAAAAAACGAAGTTAGTCCAAATAATAACCCATTAAAATATGAATATGTAGAAAATAATATATGTAAAATATAAAAAAAATATAAAAAATTATAAAAAATTATAAAAAACTATAAAAAATATAATAAATATAAAAATTTAATTCATTATTGTATATTTTAATTTTAAACCATTAGTTGTATTAATCCATTTATCAATTAAAATATTTTCTTTATGTACTTCAATATGATGGTATTTACATAATATAACTAAATTAGATTTATTATTTTTTTTAATATGTTTTTTTGAATCTAATATACAATTATTATTTTCAAAGTTTTTTTGATGAATAATATGATGTGTATCTAATATTTCAGTATCTTTTTTTTTTAATCCTAATTCGTCACAAATATAACAACTATTTATATAAACTTTAGAATTATAATTTGAAGTTTTATTTTGTAAAAAGTCACTATTTTGATTTAATAAAATATTTTGAATATTTAAAGCATCATTTATAATATTATCTTGCTGTAATACAGATTTGGCTACTATTAATCCATAATTTTGTGTAGATAATCCCGGTAATAATTTTCTACTATAAATAAAATATTGATTTTTATCATCATATTCTGCTGTTAAATGTCCAATAAATAATTTATTTTTAAAATTAATATTTATATAATTAGGAATTTGATGTAAATGACTTGCAAATATAAATGATATATTTTTTTCTAAAAAGAAATTAATTGAAGAACTAATTAATGAAATAGCTGAAATATTTTCAGTACTATTTAATATTTCATCACCTAAAATTAAAGAATATTCATTGGAATATGTTAAAATTGTTTTTAATTCTAAAATTTCGGATTCAAAAGATGATAATCCTTTAAATAAATTATCTGAATGGTCTATTCGAGTAAAAATTTGAGTATAAGGATAATATTCAAAATAATTAGATGCTGTGTAACATCCAATTTGTGCTAATATAATATTTAATCCCAATGCTTTCATTAAACTGCTTTTACCTGTTCCATTAACTGAATATAATAATGTACCAACTGTATTAAAATTAATATCTAAATCATTAGTAATATATTCAGTATCATCTTTTAATTGTTCAATAATAGGATGTCTTATTTCTTTAACTATAATATAAGATTTATCTGATTTTTCTTTAATAACTGGTTTTGAATATTTATTAAGTATACTTATTTTAGAATAGGATTTAATTAAATCAATATAAGAAATAAATTTATTAATATAAATTAAAGTATGGTAATATTTATCATATATATTATTTAAATTAATAAAATAATATGATTTAGTTAATGAATATAACTTATGTTCTAATTTAACAATATTATTAGATATTTCTTTAATTTTAGGTGAATTTATATAAGAATTTGATTGTGTTTTATTTTCAAATTGTAAATCGATATATTGTTTATTATTTATAATTTCTTTTTTTAATTTATTAGCTCTAATTTTTGTTAATGATAAAAAATATCCATCTCTATCTGTATATTTAATATCTATTTTATCATTATTTATTAATTTTGATAAATTATTAACTAATTCATTTAAATAATTATTATTATTATTAATTTCAATAATAATATTATCAATTTCTGTAATAATATTATTATTAAAAATATTTTTAGATATTGATTGATTACTATTATTAAAATTAATAGTTTCTAAATTATTAAAATTAAATAAATTAATAATTTCAGTATAATAATTATTAAAATTTTCTAATTCTGTATAATTAAATTTATTTTTAAAGATTTTTTTAGAAAATTTAATAATATTATTAATACTATTATAACTATCTAATAATCTGTATAATTGAAATGGTTGTAATTTATTAATTCCCATATATTTGTGATATTTTTCAATATCTATTATATTATTTAATTCTTTTTCATATTTTATATATAAAGAATCATTTATTAAAAGATTTACAAAATCATATCTATTATTTAATTCAGTTATATTAATTATTGGCTCTGATAAATTATATTTTAAAAATCTTTTACCTAATGAAGTAGATGTTTTATTAATAATATCAAATAAACTATTTACTTTATAATTATTATTATATGAAAATACATTTAATTGATATAAAGCATTATTATGTAAATTTAATTTATTTGAGTCAATATTAATAATCGGTTTTTCTATATTATTAATAATACTATTATCATGATTATATGAAAATTTTAATAAAATTATTAAAGAAATTAAACTATATTGATTTCTTTCTAAATCTAAATATTCTATTGGACTTAAATTACCAAAATTATATTTTTTATAAATATTTTCTAAAAAATTATTTTGGTAATTAATTTTTGAAATATCTTTTTCAATATTATCATTTATATATATATTTTCATTATTATTTGATAAAATATCAATTATTTTTGTAATATATTTAGTTTTATTACAGTAACTAATTAAAATTTCTTTAGGATTAAATATTATTAAAATTTTATTAATTTCTTCTAAAATTTTATTCAAATCTTTATTATATTTTTCAAATAAATTAATAGTTCCTGTAGATAAATTAATTACTGAAATACCATATAAAATATTATCATTAATTTCTTCAATATATAAAGATAAAATTAAATTATCTATAATAAGTGATTTTTCACTTTCTAAATAAGTACCTATTGAATAAATTTTATTTAATTTTCGTTTAATTTTAGTTTTATCTGTATATTGAATATATTCGATAACTGTATAATTATTATTAATTAATATTTCTACATATTTATTTAAACTAACACAAGGAAATCCCATCATTAATGGATTTGATTTTGATACTTTAGTTATTGATTTATTTTTTTTAGTTAATACTAAATTTAATAATTCAGATATTTCTTTTAATTTTTTATCATCTGGAATAATAGAATACATTTCATAAAATGATCCTACCATTAATAAAACTAAATATTTTTTATATTTAGTTTTATATAATTCATCATAATCAATATATTCATTAATAATATTATGATTCTTCATTATTTTTATTTATTAAATAAACTATTATTTAATTAAAAAATAATAATATATAAAAAAAATAATATAAATAATAATAATGAAAGATATCAAAACTGTTTTATTAGGAGATAGTGGAGTAGGTAAATCATCTTTAGTTTTACGTTTTGTTACAGATACATTTAGACCATATAGTGAATCAACAATAGGAGCATCATTTTTAACCAAAATATTATTAGTAAATGAAAACCCATCAAAATTTTTTATATGGGATACAGCTGGACAAGAAAAATACCATAGTCTTGCTCCTATGTATTATAGAGGTGCTCAAGTTGCTATTATAGTATATGATATTACAAATAAAAATTCATTCTTAACATTAAAAAGATGGGTTAAAGAATTAAAATTACATGGACCACCAGATATATTAATAGCAATAGTTGGTAATAAAAGTGATTTATCTGGAAATAGAAAAGTTTCATTTAATCAAGCTAAGGCATATGCAGATGAAATAAATGCATTATGTATAGAAACAAGTGCAAAAACAAATTCAAATATTAACGAATTATTTATTAATATATCAAATCAAATACCAGAACAAAAAAAAAATGATAATTTTTCAAATATTGTTGATATAAACAAAATTGATAATAATAAAAATTTTTATTATTGCTGTTAATTTGTCTGTAATATTTTAAATTGTTTTAATTCATTACAGAAAAATGGAAAAATTTGTTTACATTTAATCTTAATATATATTAATAATGTAAATAATAATTGTTTAGTTATATATTTAGGATTAGTATAAATTTTATTACTATTAATAATTTTATATTTAACATCATTTATAAATTTTTTAATTAAATATGCACAAATATAATAATTTTTAAGATAATTTCTATCTTGAATAAGATGTTTTTTAATATTATATCTCATTCTAAAATAATGTATTAAATATTTAAAAGTTTTTTTATGTAAATTATCAAATAATGGATTAACTTGATTAACTGAATTCATCTTATTTAATATTGTATTTATTATAATTAAAAATTCAATTTTAAAAAAATAAGATTTATATCTAGAATATAAATATATATATAAATTATAATACTATAACCTATAATATTTTATATTTTAAATATCACATTTTAACATATAAATAATTTATATAATCTCTAATTATTTACACATTTATTTATATATTATATAATATTATACTAGATTATAAATCTAATTATTTTTTTATATTAAATAATACAATTATTAAACAATAAATAATTGTGTATAATATATAATATATATATAATATTATTATATTATTTTTAATATAAAATTTATAATAAATAAAATTGAATTTATATTAAGAATAATATAATATAATTAATACAATATTGGATAAGATGAATCTTTCTGATAAAATTGATAATATTTTTCCAATTAAAAATGATGAAATTTTTCAAATGTATAATAAAGCAAGATCTTGCTTTTGGATTGAAAAAGAATTAGATTTTAGTAAAGATAAATTTGACTGGGATAATAAATTAACAAATGATGAAAGATATTTTATATCTAATATTTTAGCATTTTTTGCTCAATCAGATCAAATTGTTAATATTAATTTAGAAGAAAGATTTATGGAAGATATTGAAGATTTACCAAGAGATATGAAAATATATACTAAATTATTTTATAATTTTCAAAAAATGATGGAAGATATTCATTCTATTACATATGAAACATTATTAGAAACATATATCACAGATAAAAATTTAAAAAATAAATTAAAAAATGGTATTGAAAATATTCCAGCTATTAATAAAAAAGCTGTATGGGCAAATAAATGGATAAATGATAAAGAATCTAGTTTTGGTATTAGATTAATAGCATTTGCTATATTAGAAGGTATATTCTTTTCAGGAGCTTTTTGTGCTATATTCTGGATTAAAGAAAAAAATATTTTATCAGGTTTATGTAAATCTAATGAATTTATTTCCAGAGATGAAGGTATGCATAGAGATTTTGCTATTTTATTATATAATCAATTAAAATATAGAAATGATTATAAATTAGATTGCAATAATGAATTAATTATTACAATTATTAAAGAAGCTGTTGAAATAGAAAAGGAATTTATTTCTTCATCTTTTAATTGTAGATTAATTGGTATGAATTCTGATGAAATGAAAAAATATATTGAATATGTTGCTGATAATTTATTATTAAATTTAGATATTCCTAAAATTTATAATACTAATAATCCATTTTTATTTATGGAAAATATTGGTTTACAAAATAAAACAAATTTCTTTGAAAATAGAGTTACTGAATATGCTAAAGCAAATTCAACTGCCGAAATTGAAGATACTAAATTATCTATGGATGATGATTTTTAAATTTATAAATAAATTAAAGATAATATATTTTATTGAATATATATTATAAATTTAAACTATGAATTTCTTTTTTTTAATTAGTCTATTAACTTTCATTAATCTTAATTATACTCAAGCTGAAAAATTTTCAGCAACTGCATTTTATGGAGATAACAATTGTAAAAATGTTAATATTGTAACATATTCTTATGAAAATTTAGAAATATGTGATAATGATATTGTAGATAATAAATGTAATGTAATTAATAAATTATCAAATTTTTCTACAAAAGGATTTTGTGGAGATAAATCATTAGTAAATACAAAAAATATATTTACTAATGATTTTATTTATATGGAAACTTTTGATTTAAATTGTACTAATAAAATTGGAGCTATTTCCGTTACTGTAGATAAATGTTTATCTTTTATGGGTCAAGGGTATTTAAAAGTAATTAAAAATAAAAAATTAATAGAATCAAAATTATATTCTGATAATAATTGTAAAAATGAGCTAAAAATAGAAAATAATGTAAATACTCAACCAATTGATCTACAAAAATGTAATGACAAAATTAAAATATATACTAAAGATGGATTATTGAATTTAAAAAATGAAAAAAATAATAAAACTGATGATACTAATAATGATACTAATGAATCTAGTAGTGCTAATAATGAAAATAAATCATTAATTTTAACATTAGTATTGTCTATTTTTGTTAGTAGCTTTTTATTTATACAATATTGAATTTATAAAAAAAAATAATTAATATTAATCAAAAAGATAAATGTATGTTAAATGAAAAAATAGTATAATATTTTTTTTTTAGATAAATTATTTATATAATTATTAATATATAATAAAAAAATGTTGAATATAAGTAAATGGTTTTTTGGGAAAAGGTATTTAATTACCTTATTAATTGTATTAATATTATTATGGATAATAATTTTTAGTTGGTTTATATATGAGGAAAATAAATATAAAGATGATGTTGTTGATAAATCATCATTTGCAAGAACATATTATGAAATTGAAAATAATGGAAAAACAGTAAAAAAATATTATGCTAATGCATTTACAGATTCTATTTATTTTATATCTACAATGTTTGGAACGTTTGGTTATGGTGATATATATCCAAAAACAAATTCAGCAAAAGGTTTAATAACATGTATGCATTTTATAGTAATAATTTTTATAATGGGTTTATATGAAAATATTTTTGTCTCTAATAAAACAATTAAAGATTTATCTTTAAATATTATGAAATTATCTTCAGAATTACCTATAAGTAATTCTATAAGTAAACCAAGAACTTATAGAACTATATCAGATCCTTCATTTTCTAATGTAAATATAGCGTAATATTTTAAATATAATTTAGAAAAAAATATATTCAAAAATTATAAATACAATAATTGTTGATTATATTTTTTTTTAAAAATCATAAATGACTAAAAGCGTGAAATGTGAAATTTCACACACATGGCTGGTTAGAAGAATA
>Ga0164293_10000027_pt1 | contig 93987 bp, 71 predicted proteins | sample GEODES118metaG_FD_111487 | JGI IMG/M metagenome (GOLD analysis project Ga0164293, IMG submission 111487) | Eutrophic lake water microbial communities from Lake Mendota, Wisconsin, USA - GEODES118 metaG | ecosystem: Environmental > Aquatic > Freshwater > Lake | place: USA: Lake Mendota...
CGCGCGCATCGCCATGCAGGCGCTGCCGCGCGAGCGGGATGAACAGCTCGCGGCCGCACTGGTGGGACGCCTGAATGCCGCGGTGTCGCGTTACGCCACCGAGCCCGTGCGCGACGCCCTGCTGCCGGACGTGGAACGCCTCCTGATCCTCGGCGCGCAGGATACCAGTGCCAGCTACGGCAGCCGCAAGGCGCACCTCGACAGCTACGTATCGCTGGCCCGACGCGACGGCGCGCTCGGGCAGTTACGTCGCTGGCTCGCCGGTGACAGCGCCGCCGGGTTACCCCTGCGGGCCCCGACCCGCTGGGCGATGGTGACCAGTCTCGTCTCGCAAGGCGCCCCCGATCGTGATTCGCTCATCGCGGCCGAGCGGCTGCGAGACAAGTCCACGGAGGGGCAACGGCTCGCTTTCGTGGCCGGGGCCGCCGCGCCGGACAGTGCGACGAAGCACATGCTGTTCGACCGCTGGTTCCGCGATGCGTCGCTCAACGAGGAGTGGGTCACCTCGAGCCTGCGCGCGTTCCATGATCCCGACCAACAGCGTCTGACGCGCCGGTATCTCGTGGCCGCGCTGGACACATTGCCATGGATTCAGAAGAACCGCCGCATCTTTTTCCTTGGCAGTTGGCTCGCCAGCACGCTGGGAGGTCAGACGGAACGGGCGGCGCTCACTGCCGTGGATGGCTGGCTCAGCGCCAACACCGATCTCGCAACTGACCTCCGACAAAAGGTGTTGCAGGCGCGTGATGATCTCGAGCGGACGGTGCGGGTTCGGGAGCGGTACGCGGGCCCTACGGCGCCGACCGGCGCCGAACCCAACTCGAACCGGTAGCACCCATCGTTCCACCGGCTTCGTCCGATACCTCTGCGCCGGTCGCGACGACCGCGACATACGCGGCGACGAGGCCCCATGCCGGCTCGCACCGCGAAATCCGACAGCGCATCAGTTAAGAAGCGACGGGTCGCGTGCATAGCCCTTCCGCGACCTGCGCCCCCTTCGTACTGTAAACCGACCAACCGTACCCGGGGACAGTGCCTGTTCGTAGCGGCGCGGGTTCCCCATTGCGGCCGCAACCCGGCGGACGCCGAGGGTACCAGGGACTCACTTTCGGGAACAAGGAACACATGCGTCTCTTTCGTACGGGCGCTGTGGCGCTGGCGATGCTTGTCGCCGCGGCCACAGACCTCCAAGCCCAGCGACGGCTTACAGGCCGCGTGACCGAGGAAGGCAACAACGCCCCGCTGGCGGCGGCGAGCATTCAGGTGGTCGGCACCACGACCGGCGCCTATACCGATGGCTCGGGCAATTTTGCGCTGCAGGTGCCGAGCGGCGCCGTGTCGCTCCGTGTCCGTCGCATCGGCTACCAGATGCGCACTGTGCTCGTCCAGGCAGACCAGCAGAGCGTGACCGTAGAACTCAAGAAGGACGTTCTCCAGCTCGAAACGCAGGTTGTGACGGCCCAGTCAGGCTCGATCGACCGGCGTTCGGCGGCCACCACGGTGGCGGCGGTGAGTGCCGAGGACTTGAATCGTGTCCCCGCGATGACCGTCGACCAGGCGCTGCAGGGTAAGGTGACCGGCGCGCGCATCAACATGAACACCGGTGCTCCTGGCGGCGGTGGTCAGATCCAGATCCGCGGTACGACGTCGATCCTTGGTAATGGTGAGCCGCTCTTCGTCATCGACGGCGTGATCATGTCGAACGCCTCGATCGCCGGCGGTTCCAACACGCTGACGCGTGCCGGTGGGGCGGGAACGAACATTGCGAGCGTGCAGGACAACCGCACCAACCGCCTCGCGGATTTGAACCCGAATGAGATCGAGGACATTCAGGTGCTCAAGGACGCCGCTGCCGCCGCGCTGTACGGGTCGCGCGCGACGAACGGCGTCGTGATCATCACCACCAAGCGTGGCCGCAGTGGCCAGCCCCGCTGGAACCTGACGCAGCGTGTCGGTCAGTCGTCGCTGCTGCGCGGCATCGGCACGCGCTGCTTCGCCGACTCGTCGCGCGCCGTCACGGCAGCCGCGTCTGCCGCGAGTCAGGCGATCGCCATCGAGGCGTTCAACGCGGCGAAGGCGGCGAATGGTGGAAACATCCCCTGCTACGATCACGTGGGCCAGCTCTTCGGCGAAGCGCCGATGGCGTGGGAGTCGGCGGCCAACGTCTCCGGCGGCTCCGATGCCACGCGGTACTTTTCGTCGATCAGCCGCAAGTATGATGGCGGTATCGCGGTAGGCACCGGCGCACTACGCGACAACGCGCGCATCAATCTCGACCAGAACATCTCGAGCCGCCTGCAGGCGCGCATCGACCTCGGGTACACGCGGTCGGTCGCCAACCGCGGCCTCTCGAACAACGGCAACGATCCGAATACGTCGCCGCTGTATGTCTTCGGCAAGACCCCCAGCTTCCTCGAACTGCAGAACCGCGACGCGACGGGGAACTTCCCGGTGAACCGCTTCGGTGGCGGCGGCGCGGCGGCGAACACGTCGAACCCCTTCCAGACGTTCCAGTTCGTCACCAACGACGAGAATGTCGACCGATTCGTGGGTTCGGCCACGCTGGGCTGGCAGGCGGTAGCGCGTGAGCAGAATCAGGTGCGCGTCGAGTATCAGGTCGGCGTCGACCGCTTCACGCAGGACAACTTCCTGTACAGCCCGAACTTCCTGCAGTTCGAACCGCAGGACGGCCTGCCGGGTACGGTGGTGACGACGAACGCCCTCTCGCGCCAGTTCAACCAGGTGCTCCGCACCAACTGGAACTTCGCACCGAACGGCTTCTTCGCGACCTTCAACACGGTGGCCGGCGTGACCGAAGAGCAGCAGGGGCTCAACGTCGGTCGCGTGCGCGCGCAGGGGCTCATCCCCGGCGTGACCAACGTCAATCAGGGTCAGCAGCTCACCTTCCAGAACCAGGAGCTGCAGACGGACCAGGGTCTGTTCCTGCAGACGACGGCTCTGGCCTTCGACGATCGCCTGACCCTTGGCGCGGGCGTTCGTGGCGATCGCTCGAGCAACAACGGTGACCGCGATAAGTACTACGTGTTCCCGAGCGCGCAGGCTGCCTATCGCCTCATGAAGGTGGTGCCGGGCGTCGACGAACTGAAGCTGCTCGCCAACTGGGGACAGACCGGTAACCGTCCGTTGTACGGCCAGCGCTTCATCACGTTCGGCAACACGCCGTTCATCAACGGTGTCAACGGCATCGGTACGAACCCGACGCTCGGCAACCCCGAGGTGCGTCCGGAGCGCAAGACCGACTTCGTGCTCGGCTTCAGCGCGGCCGGGTTCCAGCAGCGCGTGAGCCTGGAATACGCCTATGTCGACACGCGCATCGACGATGTGCTGTTCAACCGGCCGATTCCGCCCACGGCGGGCATCTCGCAGCAGATCTTCAACGGCGGCCGTCTGCGCAACAAGGCGCACGAGGCGACGCTCACGCTCGCCCCGATTCAGCGTCGGAATTTCTCGTGGGTGAGCCGCACGGCGTTCCAGCGGATCCGGAACGTGACGGAAGAGCTCCCGATTCCGCCCTTCAACCCGGCGAACGTAGGCTTCGGCGCGGCCTATGGTCGTCCGCGCATCACGCAGGGTGTCTCGACCACCGCGATCTGGGGCAACCGTCCGATCTTCCGTGACGACGGCACCGTCGTGACGCGCGATACGATCATCGGCGACGCCGTCCCCGATCACGAAATGTTCTTCACGAACACCTTCACGGTCGGGCGCTTCACGCTCAACACGCAGCTCGACTGGCGTCAGGGTGGAGACCTCACCAACCTGACCCAGAATATCTGGGACCAGTTCCAGCGCTCCCGTGACTATGACGCGCCGTCGCCGTGCCGCGGGCAGACGCGGGACAACCTCGCCTGCGTACGCAACGCCGGTGGGGTCCGGACGATGCTCGATACGTCGAGCACCGCGACGCTCGGCGACTATCGGTTCCGCCGCTGGAATAACGGTGGTGACGCGCGCGTGTACGTGCAGGACGGCTCGTTCGTGAAGCTGCGCGAAGTGTCGCTCACCTACTCGGTGCCGCAGTCCATCGCGCGTCGCCTGCTCGGTCAGCGTGTCAGCGACGTACGTCTGAACGTCGTCGGCCGCAACCTCGCCGTGTTCATGGACTACTGGGGCATGGACCCGGAAGTCACGAACTTCGGCAACGGCCCGATCCGCAGCGCGGTGGACCTCGCGCCATTCCCGCCGAGCCGTCAGTTCTTCTTCAGCGTGGACGTGAGTTTCTAAGCCATGGCCACCTTCATCACACATGTGCGGAGTAACCGCATGACCCGACTTATGCCGGCGCTCGCCGCGGCGGCCGTGCTTCTCGCCGGTTGCAGCGCGGATCGCCTGAACGTTCCGAATTTCAACGAGGCGAGTTCTGACCAGCCGGTCGATCGTCCGCTGCTCCAGAATCTGGCGTCTGGCATTCTGGCCGAGCAGCGTGGCGGTCTGACGGGCCTCGTCTCCAATACCGGCGTGCTTGGACGCGAAAGCTTCCTGTACACCAGTTCGGAACCCCGCAACACGACGCTCTTCCTCGGTGCGTTCCCACTCGACAACTCCGGCTTCACGAACGGTCAGTGGGACCCGCGCTTCCGTAACGCGCGCAATGCGATTGCGCTGGTGAGCACGGCCAACGGTGCCGCGTTCCTCAGCGACGGAGAGAAGAACGCGGTGCGCGGCTTCGCCAACACGATGCGAGCGCTCGATCTGTACTACGTCATCGCGACTCGTGACTCGCTCGGTATCCCGACGGCGATCGACGTGGTGACGAACCAGCCGCAGCCATTCGTGTCGCGTGACTCGGCCTACCGCTTCATCAGCGGGATTCTCGATTCGGCGGCCACGCAGTTGGCGGCTGCCGGTTCGGCGGCGTTTCCCTTCACGCTGCCGCCCGGTTTCGCCGGATTCAATACGCCGGCGACGTTCCGCCAGTTCAACCGCGGCCTCGCGGCGCGTGTCCACGTGTACCGTGGCACGCTCGACTGCGGCAACGCGTGCTTCACGGCGGCGCTCACCGCCCTCGGGGAATCGTTCCTGAATGCCTCGGCTGGCGCGGATCTGCGTCGCGGTGTGTATCACACGTTCAGCACCGCCGCCGGTGACGCGCTCAACACGCTGTCGATTCCGGTTACCCCCGACCAGATCGCGCACCCGAGCATTCGCCCGGACGCGCAGCTGCAGGGCAATGGCACGCGGGACCAGCGTTTCATGACGAAGATCCGCACGATCCCCACGCGTAATGCGCCCGGCGGTCTTGCGGTGGGCATTCCGACGGACGTCGGGTTCACGCTGTATCCGGAGCAGACGACGCCGCTGCCGATTCTGCGCAATGAGGAGCTCATCCTTCTGCGCGCCGAAGCGAACGTCGGCCTGAACAACCTCTCGGCCGCACTGACGGACATCAACTACATCCGTACGACCGCCGGGCTCCTGTCGCCCATCGCGTCGTTCGCGAACCGCGATGCCGCCATCGATGCCATGCTGTACGAGAAGCGCTACTCGCTCCTCTGGGAAGGCCATCGTTGGTTTGACGTGCGCCGTTGGGGCCGTTTGCTCACGCTGCCGCTCGACATCCCGACGCACTTCCGTGCGCGCGTGATGCCGGTGCCGCAGTCGGAGTGCCTCGCCCGCAGCACGCTGCCGGCGAACCTCCGCGCTCCCGGCTGCCCGTAAGCGGCCGGACGCTGCCAAACAGAACGGCCCGGGTCGCCATCTGGCGATCCGGGCCGTTCTGCTTTTTCATCGTGGGGACGTCCGCGCGGTACCGGATGCCGGTTCGGCATCCTTCACTTCTTCGTAAGGTCCCCGCAGGCCACGATGATGCCCATCGCGGCCGCCGCGTCGTGGATGTTCACGTAGTAGGTGGCGGTGTCGGCAAGCGTCACGGGGATGTTGGCCGTGCCCTTCCCCTGCCCCTTGGCATCGATGGCAATGGGCGTGTAGGCCCGGCCGCCCCCCACCACCCCTCCGGATTGCTTGCAACTCCCGCTGTGCACGTGCCACGGCCGCGTGGCCCCTGGCGTGTCACCGTCGAGGGTGACGGTCACCTCGGTGCCCTTCCCATCAGCGGTGGGGCGCGCCGTGGCGGCGCCGGTGACCTTGCGTCCGTCGCGCCCGGCAAGCGTTGCCGTATACTCGGCGCGCGGCGTACCGTTCGCGCGCAGCCTCCCAATGGACGGAGCGGCCTCGAGCAGACTGGATACGGCGACGGTGACCAGCGTGAGCGTGACGGCGGCGTAGGGGGCGCGCATGCGGATACTCGCGGAAGGAGTGGAGCCAGTGCGTCAGGGACGACGGCGCGTCCAGTGGGGCTGCGACGGAGGCGGGGCAGGCTTCCGCGGCTTGGGCGGAGGCAAAGGGCGCCCACGGCCGGTGTACTGAGCCGAACGGGCGTCGAGCAGGAAGATAAGCGCGACCGTCAGGAGCACCACCGCGAACGCCAGCGCCAGTAGCCGGGTTCGAAACTGACGGTCGTCGATGAACAGCGACCCAATGAGCAACGGCATCGCGATCAGGAACAACCGGATCATTCGGCGATCGAAGTCGCTCGGGACGATCTTCACCCCGCGCGGGGCGAGCTTGAGCCGGTACTCTGCTTCAGCCGCCAGCGCGAACAGGCCGTCTTCAACGCGGCGGAACCACGTGAGCGGATTGAGGGACCAGCGGGCCGGGCGCGTCTTCATACGCGATGAATGACGGGAGCAAGCCGAAGGATCCCGGTCGGCTGCGGCGCGCGCTTCAACTGCGCTCCACAATACGATCGATCAGGAAGCTCGACTGCACGAGCGCCTCCGCGGTGAAGTCGCCAAAGAAGGCGCGCACTTCCTCGAAGAGGTTGGTGAAGGCCATCTGATCGCCGACGGCGAGAATTTCGGCTACTTCCCGAACAGAGGCACCGAGCGCTGCCGTTACCGCTGCCGTTCCCGGGTTTCGCATCTCGATGGGCCCGTACAGCGCCGGGTCCTGCGCGAAGTGCCTGGCAGCGACGTACAACTCGAGCAGATAGGCTGGCGACGTGAAGGGGAGGGTCTCACCGAGCGGCAACCCGAGTCGAGCCAGCGTGAGCCCCTGCACCTGTGTCTGGAAGTGCGTCAGCACCTGCACCACCGACATCACGCGGTCGTGATGCTCGGCCGACGTCTCGGTGATCACCAGTCCGCGCGCGGTGAGGCTGCGGGCGACCCAATCAGCCCAGGCATCGCCGCGCCCGCGGCAGAGCACCACCCGCTGCCCCTGCAGGGTGTGCACACTGGGGCCGAACATGGGATGGGTACCCACCACGCTGGCCGGCGTGCTTTCGAGCATCGCCTGCATCGGCGCCGCCTTGATACTGGTGACGTCCATGAGGAGCGCCTCGGGGCGCACATGCGGACCGACGGTGCGCACCACGGCGTCCGTGCGGTCGATGGGCACCGAAATCACGATCACGTCCGCGGCAGCAGCCGCCTCTTCGGCCCGCAGCACGGTATCGGTGTCGACCACCAGCAGACGATGACCGAGGTCACCGAAGAGACGCGCCATGAGTCGGCCAATCTTGCCGTGCCCCCCGATGATGGCCACGGTACGCGCGTGATCGCCACTGGGCACCTCCGCGCGGAGCGCGGCCTGATGATCACGACTCGAGCGCAGCAGCACGCGGAAAATCGACTCGATTTCGCCTGCGGGCAAACCGAGTTCCAGGGCCCGTTCGTGACGGTCGCGCAGCACATCCTGTTCGCGCTGCGGGTCGCGAATGCGCAGGCCGTGCTGCCGCTTCCAGGCCGCCACTTCCGCCACCAGCGCCATGCGCCGCGCGAGAATCTGCAGCAGGTCGCGGTCGAGCGCATCGATCATCGCGCGCACCACCGCCAGCGGGCGGGGCTGCATCGCTCCCCCACCGTCAGCAGGCGCTGCGCCGCCGGCCGCGGACGTGTCGAAAGACATTACGCCGGACGATTAGACAAGCGACGGGTGGTACCGCCCCCAGTGCTGCTCGAGGGTATCGGCAATCTCGCCAACCGACGCTCGAGCCCGCACGGCATCGATGATGCGCGGCATCAACTCGGTACGCGCGCCCTCGTGCGACGGCAGATAATGCGGTGCGGCCTCGGCCAGACGGGCAAGCGCCGTCTCGACAGCGGCGTTGTCACGACGGGCGCGCACGTCGGCCAAGCGGGCCACCTGATCCTTCTCGAGCGCACTGAAGTCCGGCGCCGGAATGATGGGCGGCTCCTGTCCGTCACCGAACTTGTTCACGCCGACGACCACCGTATCGCCCGCCTCCACGCGCAGCTGGTACTCGTATGCGCTGCGACCGATCTCCTCCTGAAAGAAACCGGCCCGAATGGCCTCAGCGGCGCCACCGAGCTCGTCGACCTTGGCGAGCAGCTCGAGGGCACGGTTCTCGATCGTGTTGGTGAGCTGCTCCACATACCAGCTTCCGGCGAGTGGATCCACGGTGTTGGCGATCCCCGACTCATAGCCCACGATCTGCTGCGTGCGCAGCGCCAGCGTGGCCGCTTCGGCCGTGGGGAGCGCCAGCGCTTCGTCGTAGCCGTTGGTGTGCAGCGACTGCGTTCCGCCGAGCGTGGCTGCAAGCGCCTGGATGGTGACACGCACGATGTTGTTGTGCGGCTGCTGCGCCTGAAGCGTCACGCCTCCCGTCTGCGTGTGGAAGCGCAGGCGGCAGCTCGCATCGTTGGCGCCGAAGCGCTCACGCATCAGGCGCGCCCACAACCGTCGGGCCGCGCGGAACTTCGCGACTTCCTCGAACAGATCGTTGTGCGCAGCAAAAAAGAACGACAGCCGCGGCGCGAACGCATCCACTGGTAGCCCCGCCTGTACGGCCTGCTGCACGTAGGCGAGCGCATCCGCGAAGGTGAACGCCACCTCCTGCACCGCCGTGGCCCCCGCCTCGCGAATGTGATAGCCGCTGATGGAGATCGGATTCCACTGCGGTACTTCCGCGGCGCAGAAGCGAAACATCTCCGCCGTGAGGGCGAGCGACGGCGCCGGCGGATACACGTACGTGCCGCGGGCGATGTACTCCTTGAGAATGTCGTTCTGCACCGTGCCCGACAGCTTGTCGCGGCTGATGCCACGCTCCTCGGCCACCACGATGTACATCGCCAGCAGCGTAGACGCCGTGGCATTGATCGTCATGCTCGTAGAGACCTTATCGAGCGGAATGCCATCAAGCAGCAGGTGCATGTCATCGACAGTGTCGATGGCCACACCGACGCGGCCAACTTCTCCGAGTGCACGCGGAGAACTGGAATCGATCCCCATCTGCGTGGGGAGATCAAAGGCCACGGACAGTCCTGTCTGGCCCGCGTCGAGCAACAGCTTGAACCGCTCGTTGGTGGCCTTCGCGGTACCGAATCCGGCGTACTGCCGCATGGTCCACAAGCGGCCACGATACATCGTGGGCTGCACGCCACGTGTGAACGGGAACTGTCCCGGATCACCGAGATCGTGCGCGTAATCGATAGGCGTATCGTCGGGGCGCACCACGGCCGCGACAGGAATACCGGATGGGGAGAGACGGTCGGTCATCCCCCCAATCTATCAGGTAGCAACCACCGGTGAGGGGGCCGCGCGCGTGCCGCCGCGGCGTTCCGGGATACCGGGTGCGACGTACTTCGGCAGTGGGAACTCGCTGACGAGTTCGACCTCGGCCTTGCTGCCGATGTACAACGGAGAGCGCTGGTGCAACTCGGTGGGCTCGATGTCGAGAATGCTGCCATACCCATCGGTGGCCAGACCGCCGGCCTGTTCGGCGATGAAAGCCAACGGATTGGCCTCATACAGCAGGCGCAGCTTGCCGCGCGTGGCCTTTTCGTTCGCCGGATAGCAGAACACGCCACCACCGAGGAGATTGCGGTGGAAATCGGCCACGAGAGACCCCACGTAGCGCACGTTGAGTGCCTTCTTCTGGCCGTCGAGTCCACGGTAGCGCCGCATGAGCGCGCGAGTGGCTTCCGGCCAGTCCTGCTCATAGGCGTCGTTCACCGAGAGATAACGCGCCCGTTCAGGAATACGGATGTTCGGGTGCGAGAGCAGGAATTCGCCGATGGACGGATCGAGGGTGAACCCGTGTGCTCCCTGCCCGGTGGTGTACACCATCATGGTGCTCGAGCCGTACAGGATGTATCCGGCGGCCACCTGCCGGCGCCCCGGCTGGAGCATGTCCTCCATCTCGCCTCGAGTACCGCGGGTGATCTTGCGGAACACGGAGAAGATGGTGCCGACGGGCACGTTGACGTCGATGTTGCTCGAACCATCGAGCGGATCGAAGAGCAACACGTACTTGCCGTGCCGGAAGCCCTCGGGGATCTGGATGATGTCGGGCTCTTCCTCCGAAGCCATCGCGCAGAGCCGGCCACCGTGATCGAACGCCTTCACGACGATTTCGTTGGCGATCACATCGAGCTTCTGCTGCACCTCGCCCTGCACATTCTCGTTGGATGTCGCCCCGAGAATGTCGGCGAGGCCTGCGCTGCGCACCTTGTTCGCGATCATCTTGCCGGCGAGCGCCATGTCGTACAGGATGCCCGACAATTCCCCGGTGGCATCGGGGAACATGCGTTCCTGTTCGATGATGAAACGTTCGATCGTGACGACTGACGTCGCAGTATGCTTGACCACGGTACGGTCCCCAATGGGTAGGTGCAGCGCGCCGCCGCCGCAGCGGCAAGGCGGTCACAACGCAGAAGGCAATGAGCGGAAAGCTGTGATGCCCGGGCAATCTCATGCAAGAGCAACGCCGCCAATTTCCGCCGCGCGGCGCGGTGAAACACATGTAACAGCAGGCCGTCCGCCTACAGATTACCGAACGCCGGTGACCGGTGGAAGGATCCATCGTTCCCCCTCGGTTTCCACCGATAGCTCGCGACCATTTGAGCGCACCACGACCGTCCCGTGCTGGTCGGTGCGCAACGCGGGAATGCCTCGTTGCCGCAGTGCCCCGAGCGTTTCCGGTGCGGGATGCCCGTAACGGTTCCCTGCCCCGACCGACGCGATCGCCAGCCGTGGAGCGACGACGTCGAGCAGCGCAGCGGACGAGCTCGTTCGGCTCCCGTGGTGGCCAAGCTTCAGGACATCCGCCGCGAGTTCGTCCGGGCGATAGTGCGCGAGTAACCACGCCTCCTCCTCACGCTCGGCATCGCCGGTAAGCAGAAATCGCGTGCGGCCGTGGTCGACTCGCAAGACAACCGACGTTTCGTTGGCATCATCCTGTGCCGCCGTCCATGCGCTGTCAGGGGCAAGTACGGTGAGCACCACACCATCGAGGGCGAACCGTTGGCCGGGCGAGACACGGTGCCACGTCGTTCCTACCGCACGCACGGCGGCCAAGGCCTCCCGATAACCGGGGCTGGCCGTCACGAACGCGGGCTCCCACCACGCCTGCGGACGGAGCGCGCGCACGACCGACGAGGCGCCACCAGCGTGATCGTCGTGCGGATGCGACAGCACAAAGAGCGCGACCGCGCCGCCGCGTCGGCGGAGATAGGGGATCACCATACGCCGGCCCGCATCGCCGCCACGCCATCGCCGGCCGGCGTCGACCACAATCCATCGCCCGCGCGGAGTACGCAGGGCGATCGCATCGCCCTGCCCCACGTCCAGTACGTGCAGCTCGAGGTCTCCCGTGGTAGGAGCAAGGAGTGACCACCACATGGCAAGCACGGCAACCGCGACCGATGCCACGTACCACGGCGCCCCTCGCCGGGACGCCGTGCCGCGTACGACCAGCGCGGCGGCCATGCCGCCGCCCATCGCCACGAGGAACGTCGGTGCGACCGGGAGCACGCCCCCCGGGACCGAAGCCGCCACCTGCGCCACGATCTCGAGCAGCGCCATGAGCGGCTGGGTGGCGTCCGGCAGCCAGTGATCTGCCGGGGCCGGCACGATCAGCCCCCACAGCAATGCCAGGAAGAGTGCCGGCTGCAGCACACCCACCACCGGCCCTGCGACAATATTGGACAAAGGCGCGACCAGGCTGATGCGCCCGAACGTCCACGCAATGATGGGGAGCGTGACGACGGTCGCGATGACGCCGGTGGTGATCTCGCCCATCAGCCAGCCGCCGATACCGCGGCGCGTACACAGCCACCACCATAGCCTCGCCAGGGGCGATCTGACGTGCGGTGTTGCCGTCGCGCGGGAGGCCGCGCTCCAGCGCCGTCGGAGGGCGCGCGCCGCCACGAGAGAGGCCATGCCCGCCACGCTGAGCTGCCATCCAAGATCATGGACGACCAGCGGCTCCACCGTTGGTACGACAGCACCGAGCGCGAGTGCGGTCCAGTCGTGCAGCGGGCGCTGCAGGCGTCGGCTGAGCGCCATCACGGCGAGCATGACGCCGCTACGCACCGCCGGCGCCGGACACCCGAGCAGCACGATGTACAACGTCACCACAAGCATCGCCGCCGGTTCGATCCAGGTGCGCGAGACGCGCGCGGCTCCCCCGAGTGTCAGCAGGGCGCTGGCGATGATGGCGACATGCATGCCGCTGACCGACAGCATGTGGATCAGGCCGGCATCGGCGTACCGCTCTCGGACCTCCGGCGGAATACCGTGCTGGTCCGCGATCAGCAGGGCGCGCACGAGGGGGGCTCGACTTCGGAACTGTGCATCGATGACCTGGCCGAGCCGTGACCGCCAGACCACGAACGGCTCGCGTGCGGCAGCATGCTCGGTCACCCGCGCGTCGGTGAGGCGGAGGCCGGCGGACGTGCGGATCGAACGGGCGTACATGCGTACGCCGGTGCCCGCAGCAACCCGGACGGATACGCTGTCGCCCATGGCGAACTGCACCGAGGCGTTCGTCGCGCAACGCGCATGGCCCCGAGTCTCCGACACCGTGCCGCGAGCTTTGGTGGAACTTCGTGTCGCGCCGGGATCAACCTCGAGGATGCGCAGCCACACCTGCTCGCCTCGAACCAGGCGTTCGTGAAGCGCGCGAGCGCACCGATCACGTTCGGCCCTGCTGCTCCACGCCACCAGCAGGGCCACGGGCAGCAAGACCGGCTCGAGTCGTCGCGTGAACAGCATGACCGCCGCCGCCAGCGCCAACCCGAACCACGGCCATCCGGTAGACCACCAGGCATCGGCCAGCAATCCGGCGAGCCACCACGCGACGGCATGAATGAGCAGGGGCATGCCGTACAGTGCGTACGCCATGCCCCGGGCCCATCATCATTTTCTCGCGCGTCCTACCAATTCTTTCAACGACTCTGACCCCTTGATCGACGCTGACCGCTCGATCGCCTTGATCGGGCTAGAGCGTGGCCATGGGGAGGGGCGCGCGCTCCTTGCGCTCACTCACGGGCGTACCGGTGAAGGTGGCACCAGTCGTGCCGGTGAGGGTCACGGTGAGATAATCGCCGATCTTCCCGGCATCGGCGGGCACCATGACGGTCTTGAAGTCGCGCGAACGCGCCTGCAGCAATTGGCCATCACGCGCGACCTTCTCGATGAGGACCTCGAGCGTGTCCCCGAGCCGCTTGAGGTTGTTCTCGCGCGAGATCCCGCGCACCGTGGCCACGAGCCGGTCGAAGCGCTGGGCGACGACGTCGTCGGGGATGGTCCACTCAGGGGGCATGCGCGTCGCGGGCGTTCCCTCGCGCGCCGAGAACTTGAACATGAACGCATCGTCGAAGCGCACTTCACGGCACAACGACAACGTGTCCTCGAACTCCTCGTCGGTTTCGCCGGGGAAGCCGACGATGATGTCGGTGGTAAGGGCGAGCCCCGGGATGGCAGCGCGCATGCGCGCGACACACTCGAGGTACTCCTCACGCGTGTAGCGGCGCAGCATGCGCTTGAGCATGCTGGTGCTGCCACTCTGCATGGGCAGATGGATGTGTTCGCAGACGGAGGCCGTGGTGGCCATGGCCTCGATCACGCGGTCACTGAAGTCGTTCGGATGCGGGCTGGTGTAGCGCACACGACGAATGCCATCGACCGCGCCGACCGCACGCAGCAGATCGGCGAAATCATGCGTGCCGTCGTTGTACGAGTTCACCGTCTGCCCCAGCAGCACCACCTCACTAAGCCCCTGCTCCACTACCTGCTGCACCTCACGCACCACGTCGGCCAACTTGCGGCTGCGCTCAGGCCCCCGCGTAAACGGCACGATGCAGTACGTGCAGCGATAGTCGCAGCCGCGCTGCACGGGGATCCACGCCTTGACCCCCTCGAAGCGGCGCGCCACCACGTCCTCGTAATGCTCCTCGAGGTCGAAGTCGGTGGCGGTGAACTTCTCGCCCTTGCGCGCGCCATCGAGAAGCGACGGCAACGCCTGATAGCCGTCGGGCCCAACGACCAGTGACACATGCTTGGCCTGATCGAGCACACGGCTGCCCAGTCGCTGCGCCATACACCCGGTGACCCCGACGATGGTGTCGGGCTTCATGAAGCGACGCAGTTCACCAAGCCGCCCGATGACGCGCGTTTCCGCGTTTTCCCGGATGGCACAGGTGTTGACCAGAATGACATCGGCACCATCGGGCGCGTCGACGGGCTCGTACCCATGCGCGGCCAGCTTGCCGTACATGAGTTCCGAATCGGCCACGTTCATCTGGCAGCCGTAGGTCTCGATATACACGGTCGGCTTCGCGACAGTGGGCGCCGCGGTCTCCGCACCAACGCCCGGCTCAATCGTCGTGCTCATCTCAGGGACGGACCTGCATGCCGATGCCGAACAACCACGCGCCTTCGCGTGCGGTGGATCCCGCCTGCGAGCGAGTGGCCCGCTGAATGGAGAAATCCAGTGACGCGTTGTCGCGGGCCACCGGAACGCCAAGCCCCCCGCTGAAGCGCGATTCCTTCACGACCTGCACGCCAGCGCTGAACGGCAATTGATTGCGCGCGTAGCCTGCCCGCACGAGAATGGGGATGCCGCGAAACCGCGGCCCCGCCACTTCGGCGCCCCCGTAGAGGTTGGTGGCATCGGTCGCCGTGGTGCGCGACGAGGCCATGGACTGCATGGCCGACCACTTCACCTGTTCGAACCCGACGGCGAAGGACGACCCGGGAATGCCGTCGTAGCGCAGCGTTCCGCCCAAACGGGCCGGTACGGTGCCCGCCGCGCGCGTGGTGTCGCGGATGCGCGCTTCGAAACTGTTACCGGCGCGATAGCTGGCCGCCGCCGAGAAGCCCGCAAAGAGCCGCACTTCGCCGCCCAGCGACACGGCTGTGCCGATATAGGTGACCTTCGAGGAGTCGAGCGTCCCGCCGAACTTCAGCGTATCCGAGAAGGTGCGCTGCCGCACCGCCGTGTTCTCGCCGGTGAAGATGTGCCCGCCAAGACCGACACGCGCCCAGTTGCCGATCTGCCACCCCACGGCGCCGCGAATGTCGCCAATCGCGCCACGCATGGTGAGCTGTTCCGTCGTGGCCAGCGTATTCCCGTCGATGAGTGCGGTACCGCTGGTGTTGGTGGTGTAGGAGCGGTCGAGGAAACCGCGCGCACTGAAACCCACCGCGACGCCGCCCCTGGCCGGAAAGACCACGGCGAGCAGCGGAATGCGCTGCGAGGCGGTCTTCTCGCGAACGGGCCCGAACGTCAGCGTGCGCAACTCAGGCTCGGCCTGCGCACTGATGACCGAGCGTGAGAGCCCACCGATGGATGCCGGATTGATGGGCGACAAGGGATCGATGTCACCAAACGCACCGGCGGTCCCCGACGCGCGCGTACTCATGCCGTTGACGGGATAGCCGAACCCCAGTGCACCGAGCGTTCCCTGGGCCTGCCCCGTGGCCGGCGCGACAAGCGCCACGGCCAGCAATGCCGCCGTCCAGCGGCCCGCGCCCATGGTAAAGCGTGACGGAATCATCGACGTGACGCGCTGACTCATGGCAGGACGAACTCCGACTTCGGCAAATAGGTGATGCGCAGCTTGGGGCGGAGTGCCGGCGACGCTTCCGAACTGAAGAACCGCAGTTCCGCGGGTTGGGCTCCCTCGAAGCCGATGCGCAACGCGAGCGCCCGGGGCACCGTCTTCGTCAAAGTGCGCCACGACCGGGCCAGCGCGAGTACGTTCACGACCTTCTGCCCACTATCGCTCGGCACCATCAGCGCCGTATCGACGCCAACCAGCCGCCCCTCCGCCGCGAGATCGATGGCCCGACGCAAGTCCGACACATCGGAGGTGGCGTTCGGCACGAGCGGATAGATCGCCACGGTATCGTTGGCGTTCCCGTAGCGACTCCGCTGCTGTGTGAGTACCAGGTCAGCGCGCACGATGGTGCTGGAGTCGGTGATTCGCAGCGGCACGTTGAATCGCAGGTACGTGCGATACGATGGCATCCCGCCAACCACCAGCGTCGTGGGGCTCGGCGCCGGCGAACCGACATCGATCAGCCCGTACGTGCTGTACGCGATATTGACGTCTTCCGACGCACCGGGCAGCGTGGTCTGCGCCGTAACCACCGTCGGCGCGTATGTGGTGTCGGTGGACGGATCGTACTGCAGCGTGGTCGCACTGATGCCGAGCGTGAACGCACGGAGGCGGAGCTGCCCGGCATTGCCGACCATGCGCAAACCGACGCGCAGACGGGCCTTGGCCGCGATCTTTGCCGCCATCACCGTTTTGTTGATCGGAATGCGAATCGTGTCGCCGGTGGTGAACGGCGTCAGTGTCAATGAGCCGATGAGGCGATCGGGGCGGAACAGGGCGCGCAGCACCGCCGGGACGGTGTCACGCGCCGTGGTGTCGACATCGTAGGCCTCGATGGTCACCGGATTGATGCCGCGACGCGCCGTGGTATCGAGCGGGATCTTGAGGAACACGGAGTCGACCGCCGTGATGGAGTCGACCGCCCCGGTGCGATTGGGGGCAAACGCCGTGTTGAGCACATCGAAGCGCATGATCGTGCGCGTCACCAGCGTGTCCGGCCGGTTGGCCAGCAGCAGTGCGGAGCCGATCCCCAGCGCCGGGAAGCCGCCCACCGACGAATCGAGTGCAACGGCATCGATGGTGGTATCCCGGAACTGTTCGGACTGTTCGGGACAGAGTGCCGGACACGCGGCGCCGCCTTCGAGGTTTTCGGTGCAGGCCGCCACCACGGTCGACGCCGTGAACAGCGACAGGGCCAGCAGGGGGCCGCGCAGTCGCGACCAGGACCAACGAACGCCTTCAAACATTCTCGAGCGAAGCAGGCGTGAACGGTGCCGGCAACAGCTCAGCCAGCGACCAGCGAGCCATGGTCCCCGAGGGAGACACGGCTATGACTTCCAGCGTGGGGGCGAATTCCACCAGCGCCTGACGACAGATCCCGCACGGCGGCGTGGGCGCCTGCTGGTTTGAGGTAATGACGACCCGCGTGAAACGCCGAGCCCCGGCCGCAACCGCCGTGCCGAGCGCCACGCGCTCGGCGCACGTCCCGGCGGGATACGACGAGTTCTCGACGTTGCATCCGGAGAACACGCGGCCGTCCTGCGCTTCGAGCGCCGCCCCCACCGGAAAATTGGAGTACGGCGCCCACGCGTTGGCGCGCGCGGCATCGGCCGCGGCGCGCAGGGCGGCCACGTCGGGAGGCAGAGAGCTCACGCGTGCAGCAAGTCGGAGAGAAACGAGGTACCACGTCCACGCCACGCCTCACCGAACCAGTCGGCCACCGTGGCTCCGAGGTCGGAGAACGTATCCCGCACCCCCAACGACCCGCCGCGCACGCGCGCACCCGCCACCAGCAACGGGACACGCTCGCGCGCGTGGTCCGTCGATGCGGTGGTCGGATCGTTGCCGTGGTCAGCCGTGATGAACAGCAGATCGTCCTCCCGGAGGGACGCAAGCAGTGACGGGAGCGCCTGATCGAATGCCTCGAGCGCCCCACGGAAACCCGGGACATCGTTGCGATGCCCGAATTGCTGGTCGAAATCTACCAAGTTCGCGAAGCAGAACCCACGCGGGGCGGTCTCGAGCCAGTTCCGGATCGCCTCCAGCCCCTCGACGTTGTCGGTTGTGTGGGTCGACCGGATGCCACGGCCGGCGAACAGATCATCCACCTTCCCCACCCCAGCCCGGGGTACCCCGGCCGCCTCGAGCACGTCGAGGAGGGTGATGCCGGGGGGCTGAATGGAGTAATCGCGCCGGTTAGCGGTGCGCCTCCAGGCGCCGGGCGCCCCCACGAAGGGCCTGGCGATGACCCGTGACACATCGTGCGGGGCGACCAGCTGGCGGCGCGCCACCTCGCAGGCACGATAGAGCTCGTCCAGCGGAATCCACTCTTCGTGCGCCGCAATCTGGAAGACGGAGTCGGCGCTGGTGTACACGATCCACGCCCCGGTCCGCTGCTGCTCCTCGGCGTATTCCGCAATGACCGCGGTGCCGCTGGCCACACGGTTGGCGATGACCGGGCGCCCGGTGGCCTGCGCGAAGGCGTCGATGACGGCCGGTGGGAAGCCCTGCGGGTAGGTGGGGAACGGCGCCTCGAGATGGAGACCGGCGATCTCCCAGTGCCCGGTGGTGGAGTCCTTGCCGGCGGAGCGAGGAAGCATCACGCCGTACGCTCCCACCGGATGCACCACCGGCGGGACCCCCTCCACCTCCGTGGCATTGCCCAGGCCCAGCCGTTGCAGATTGGGCAAGGCGAGCCCCCCGACCTGGCGGGCGATGTTGCCGAGCGTATCGCTCCCAGTGTCCCCATACGCCTCGGTGTCCGGCGCCGCGCCGCACCCGACCCCATCGAGCACGACGATGAGGGCCCGACGGGAAGCCGAGTCGGCGTGGACAGGAACAGTGGGGGGCGTGTCGGACATGCGGAGAATCGAGGAACGCTTGGCGTTCAGCGGATGGATGGGGACTGCGACGGCAAGACGTCGTGGTAGACCGCCGGGACCCGCTGGGCGAGACCGGTCAGGAGCTCGTACGGCGACACGCCGGCCAGCCCCGCCACCATCTCCACCGTGAGCGCATCCTGGCCGTCGGTACCGAGCAACGTGGCCACGTCACCCACCTCGCACGAGACGGCGGATACGTCGACCATGGTCATGTCCATGGTGACGCGCCCCAGCACCGGGCAGCGGGTCCCGTTGATGAGTACCACGCCGGCGTTGGAAAGATGCCTCCGATAGCCGTCGGCGTAACCGCTGGCGAGCGTGGCGACCCGGCGAGGCCCCGGCGCCGTCCAGGTGGCCCCGTACGACACCGTCTCACCCGGCAGGACGTCCCGCAGATCGATCACCCGCGCCCGGAAGTGCGCGACCTGCCGCAGACCGAGCTCGGCGGCGAACAGCCCCGCGTAGAGGGCGATGCCCGGTCGCGCGAGATCGCCCGGGGAGCCATCGGCTCGTGAAACGATCCCGCCGCTGTTGTCGCTGTGGAGCATCGTGCCCACCGGCAGGACCGGCGCCAGTATAGCCAGCGCGTCCGCAAACCGGGCGTCCTGTTCGTCGCGCGAGGCCACCGACTCATCGGCCGAGTGGAAATGCGTGAATACCCCCTCCGGCGGTGCCATGCGCAGCGAGTCGGAGAGCGTGGCGACGCGATCCCAGCGGATGCCGGCGCGCGCCATCCCCGTATCGATGGAGAGATGCCAGGGCGTGCCTCCCTGCCCCGCCGACGCCGTGGTGCCGAGGCTCGCCCATAGAGCGATATCGTCCGCACGGTGCAGCGACGGACGCACCGCGAGCGCGTGGGCCCGCGGCAGCTCGTGTGCGAGCAGCGGCTGGAGACAGACGATGCGCCCGCGACACCCGGACTCCCGCAGCTGTTCGGCTTCGTCGAGGGTGGCGATACCCACCGCCCATGGCGCATCGGGCGTCTCAGGCTCGTCGTCGAACGGAAGCCCGAGCGCCCTGGTCACCGCCACGGCGCCGACGCCGTAGCTGTTCGCCTTCACCATGGCGAGCAGCGGGACGCCGGCGCGCGCGCGGAGCACGGCCGCGTTGTGTCGCACCGCGCCGAGATCTACGTCGAGCCATGCGCGCGAAAAGTCCGATTGCCGCGTCGGGTATATTGGCGAGAGAGCCATACCGGCAATCCTAAGCGTCCCCACGCAGCCCAACAACGATGGATACGTCCTCGCCCTCGCCGGCCGCCCCTGCCCCTCGCTCCCTCGACGACGCCCTGGCGCTGATGAAGGACCTGCGGGCCCGTTGCGAGTGGGACGCGGCACAGACCCACAGTTCATTGCGGCCGTATCTCATTGAGGAAGCGCACGAGGTGGACGACGCGATCGCCGGCGGCGACGACGCCACGTTGCGCGATGAATTGGGCGACCTGCTCTTGCAGGTGCTCTTCCACTCGGTGGTAGCCGAGGAGCGTGGCGCCTTCGGCATGCAGGATGTGGCCGGCGCGCTGATCGCGAAGATGCATGCTCGCCATCCGCACCTGTATGGCGACGGTATCAAGCGCTCATGGGAAAGCATGAAGGCGGCGAAGACCAAGCGCTCGACGCTCGAAGACGGGCTACCCGCGGGGTTGCCTTCCCTGCACCGTGCCCATCGGCTGCAGGACCGGGCGGCCGGCGTGGGCTTCGATTGGGACAACGCCCTCGGCCCGCTGGCCAAGGTGCGAGAGGAGGTAGAAGAGGTAGCGGCGCTTATCGATCCCGAAACCGGCGCCGTGCGCGACCAGGACGCGCTCGAGGCCGAACTCGGTGATCTGCTCTTCGCCGTCGTGAACCTGTGCCGGAAGACCAGCGTGCACGGGGCGCTCGCGCTCGATCGCACCAATGCGAAATTCGTGCGACGTTACGCGACGATGGAGCGATTGGCGGCCGCCGACGGGCGTGTGCTGACCGAGCTGTCGCTCGAGGAGCAGGATACGTACTGGGATGCGGTGAAGGCGGAGGAGCGGGGGGCCACCGAAAGCTGAGAGCTGAAAGCTGAAAGCCGACGACTGAAAACTCCCCCGAAGATCACGCGATCTCCGGGGGAGTTTTCAGCTCTCAGCCTTCAGCTCTCTGTTCTATTGCTGACGTCTTCCGCCTCAACTCTCGCCTTACGGCTTGATCCGACCCATCAGGCGCGGGAACGGGATGACCTCGCGGATATGCTCGATGCCGCAGATCCAGGCGATCGTTCGCTCGAGGCCGAGGCCGAAGCCGGAGTGCGTGAAGGTGCCGTACTTGCGGAGGTCGAGGTACCAGCCGTAGGCCTCGATGGGCAGCCCCTCGTGCACGAGGCGCGCGAGGATCTTGTCGTAGTCGTCTTCGCGCTGCGACCCGCCGATGATTTCACCGCGCCCTTCGGGGGCGAGGAGATCGGCGCAGCGCACCGTGCGCGGGTCGGCCGGGTTCTCCTTCATGTAGAACGCCTTGGCTTCCTTCGGATAGTTCACCACGAACACCGGGCGCTGGTACTCGTCGACGATCATGGCTTCGTCAGGCGCGCCGAGGTCATCGCCCCACGTGATCTCGCTCCCCTTGCTCTGGGCCAGCTTCACGGCGTCGCCATAGTCGAGACGGACGAACGGCTGCGACACGCAATCGAGCTTGCTCGTGTCGCGCTCGAGGACCTTGAGCTCCTCCTGCCGCCGCTCGAGCACCCGCTCCACGAGGTAGCGCACGAAGTCTTCCTGCAGGTCCATGTTGTCGTCCTGATCGTACCACGCCATTTCCGGTTCGATCATCCAGAACTCGGTGAGATGGCGGCGCGTCTTGCTCTTCTCGGCGCGGAACGTGGGGCCAAAGGTGTAGATGCGCCCCATCGCGGCGGCGAGCGCCTCACCGTACAGCTGCCCGGTTTGCGCGAGGTACGCGGTCCCCTCGTCGAAATACTCGGTGCTGAAGAGTCCCGCCCGCTCGCCGATGGCCGCCGTGAGAATGGGCGTGTCGCAGCGCACGAAGTCACGGGCGTAGAAGAAGTCGTGCACCGCCTGTTCGAGCTCATGGCGTACCCGCATGATCGCCACCTGGCGCTGGCTGCGCAGCCAGAAGGTGCGGTTGTCGAGCAGGAAGTCGATCCCGTGCTCCTTGGGCTGGATGGGATAATCCAGCGGGCTGGCCCCAATGATCGTGAGCTCCTTCACACCCATTTCGAAGCCGCCCGGCGCGCGCGCGTCGGCACGGACCTCACCCACGAGCGCCACGCTGCTCTCCTGCGTGAGCTGCCCGAAGGCTTCCCAGACCTGCTCACTGACTTCGGCCTTCACCACCACGGCCTGCATGATCCCCGTGCCATCCCGGACCACCGCGAAGCCGAGCTTGCCCTTCGAGCGGAGATGGGTGATCCAGGCGCGCACGGTGACCGTGCTGCCCACGTGGTGCTTGAGATCGGCGATGCGGGTGGTGGACTTGTTCACAGAACGGCGGGAAGCGGTTGGACGGGCGGCAGACGTCGCCGCAGGAGCAGGCCCATAAGGCCGGCTGAATAATGCACCGCCCGGGGAACCGGTGGGACTGGGCCCACCGCCATTTCCGTCCGGTCAGCCCACCCGGAAGTACTCGAGCGCCTTGGCGTACCCGACGGTGAGCGTGTGGCGGAGGCCGGTGTGCACGGGCTTCTCGAGATCGGGGTCGTCACGCAGAATCCGGTCGGCCAGCGCGCGTGCGGTTTCATTGAGCGCCTCGTCGCGCAGCGGATCGGCAATACGAAACGCCGGCAGGCCATGCTGCTTCGCGCCGAAGAGATCGCCCATGCCACGCAGTTGCAGATCGGCGCGGGCAATTTCGAATCCGTCTTCGGTAGCGGCGAACATCCCCAGCCGTTCAGCGGCCTCGGTGCCCACGTCGCCGAGCAGAATGCAGTACGACTGCTCCGCACCGCGCCCCACGCGCCCCCGCAGCTGATGCAACTGCGACAGTCCGAAGCGCTCCGGGTGTTCGATGATCATGACCGTGGCATTCCCCACGTCGATACCCACCTCGATGACCGTGGTGGCCACGAGTACGTCGAGTGCGCCATCACGGAAGGTCCGCATGATCACGTCGCGTTCGTCGGACGGCAGCCGGCCGTGCAACAGCGCCACACGACGGCCGGCCAATGGGCCCGCCAGCAGCGCTTCGTACATCACGGTGGCGGCCTTCAGGTCGATCTTCTCACTTGTTTCGATGAGCGGATAGACCACGTACACCTGACGGCCCGCGTCGAGTTGCGCGTTGGCGAACTCGAACACCTTGGCCCGCGCCGCTTCCGGACGCACCACGGTGGTGACCGGCTGCCGGCCGGGGGGCCGTTCGTCGAGCACGCTCACGTCGAGATCCCCGTACATGGTGAGCGCGAGGGAGCGCGGAATGGGGGTGGCGCTCATGAGGAGAACATCAGGGGCTTCGCCCTTGCTGCCAAGCGTGGCCCGCTGCTCCACGCCGAAGCGATGCTGTTCGTCGATGATGACCAGCCCCAGGTTGGCAAATGCGACGTCGGTCTGCAGCAGCGCGTGCGTCCCAATGGCGAGCACCGGCTCGTGACTGGCCAACCGGGTGAGCGCGGCGCGCTTCTCCTTGGCGCCGAGCCGCCCGGTGAGCAGCACCGGGGTAATGCCCAGCGGCGCAAGCAGGGTGGCTACGCTGCGCGCGTGCTGTTCGGCCAGCAGTTCGGTGGGGGCCATGAGCGCGACCTGGGCACCGTTCTCCATGGCGAGTAGGGCGCTGAAGACGGCCACGACGGTCTTGCCGGCGCCCACGTCGCCCTGCAGCAGGCGATGCATGCGACGCGGACTCTCCATGTCGTGCACGATCTCGCGAATGGCGCGCACCTGCGCGTGCGTGAGGGTGTACGGGAGCGCCGCGCGCAGCTTGCTGGTAAGGTCGCGCTTGTTTTCGAAGGCCCGCCCGCCGCGATCTTCACGCGCGACCTGATTGGCCTTGCGATGCAGCAACTGCACACACAGCAGCTCCTCGAACGCGAGCCGCGAGCGCCCGCGCACTGCGTCCGCGACGCTCGTGGGGCGATGCACCATGCGCAACGCCTGCGGGAGCGGCGGGACGTCGGCCGCCTCGAGCAACCACGCTGGGAGCGGCTCCTGCACCAATGGCAGCAGCGCATCGAGGTGCTGCTGCACCATGGCGCGCAGCAGGCGCACGGACAGCCCCTCGGTGCTGGGATACACCGCCAGCACCCGCCCCTCGCCGGTCCCCTCTTCCTCGGGGCCGAGGTTGACGAACTCACGTGGCTGCAGCCGTCGCCCGTGGAAGAACCGCACGGGACCGGTGCACAGCAGCCAGTCGTCCTTGTTGATGGTACGATCGAGAAACGGTTGGCCGGGCCACGCGATTTCCAGCATGCCGCTGGCGTCCTGAATGACCGCCTGAAACACGCGCAGCCCCTTACGGGTGGGGAGCACGCCCTTGGCGATCACGCGCCCCAGCACGGTCACATCGGTACCGACCGCAGCCTGCGCGATGGGCGTGACGGTGGTGGCGTCCTCGTAGCGGTGCGGCACGTGCCGCAGCAGGTCACCGGCCAGCGTGATGCCAAGCTTGGCGAGCGACGTGGCCCGCGCCGGCCCGACGCCCTTGAGATAGGTGACGGGCGTGTCGAGCGTGAGCCGCGGCGCCGGACGCGCGGGCGGGCGTCGCCGACGCGCCTCCGCATCCGAGTCGCCGCGAAACATCACGCCTCCACGAGCTCCCGCGCGTACTCGCCGGCGTCGAACGGCTCGAGATCACCAATCTGTTCGCCGAGCCCGACGAACTTGATAGGCACGTCGAGCGTCTCGTGTACCGCGACGACGATACCGCCCTTGGCGGTCCCATCGAGCTTGGTGACCACGATGCCGGTGACCGGCACCGCGGACGAGAAGGTGCGCGCCTGCGAGAGCGCGTTCTGTCCGATGGTACCGTCGAGCACGAGCAGAATTTCGTGCGGGGCGTCCGGGAGGCGTTTACCGATCACCCGATGAATCTTGCGCAGCTCCGTCATCAGGTCGTCACTCGTGTGCAAGCGTCCCGCCGTGTCCACGATGATGATGTCGGCGCCCCGGGTGATCCCCGCGTCCACCGCATCAAACGCCACACTCGCCGGATCACTGCCCGGCGCGCCGCCCACGAAGTCGACGCCTGCACGCTCCGCCCACACGCGCAGCTGATCGATCGCGCCGGCGCGGAACGTATCTGCCGCGCCCAGCAGAACCTTCTTGCCTTCCTTGCGGAACGCGGCCGACAGCTTGCCGATGAACGTGGTCTTCCCCGCTCCGTTCACGCCGATCACCAGCAGCACGGTCGGGCCGCTCCGGTTCAGGCGCAGCGCCGGATCACTGTTCCCCTTGCGGAGCGCCGCCTCCACGCCGTCGGCGAGCGCTTTCCGGAACTCCGCCTCGCTCTTCACCTCGCCGCGCTTGTGTCGCCGCTCCACGTCCGCCACGAGGGCCAGTGACGTCGGCACGCCGAAATCGCTTTCGATGAGCAGCGTTTCGAGTGCTTCGAGCGAGCCTTCGTCCACGCCCTTGAAGAGCACGGACACATCGGTGGACACGACATCCTTGATACGCTGCCAGAGCGAGCGCTTCGGGACATCGTCCTTGCGGCGGAACAATCGAGCCATGAGCCTCTATACCTGCACCTGAGAAAGTCGAAACGGCGAGATGCCGGGCTGCCGACGATGCACCACGGCTCGCCTTAGCGCTGCCCGCTGGACCGCCGGGCAATCCACTCGGCGCACAGCAGCAGCAACGCGAGCGCGAAGGGCCACCCGGCATCCGCCAGTCGGGGGGCGTCGGAACCGGCCGAACCACGCGCCAGCGGCCCGGCCACCACGGCAGGCGCCCGAGGCACCCACTCCCGCGACGCGTTCACCACCAGCACACTCACTCCACCAGCGGTTTGCGCATCATACACCCCGGCCGCCAGAGGGGCCGAGAGGGTCTCGTAGCGCGCGCCAAACCGGAGCAGCAGCGAATCCCCGGGGACACGCGTCGGGACTGCGCCGCGCGCGGAGAGACGCACGGGCACCACTGAATCGGCCCCGCCGCGTCGCCACGTCACCGGATCGCCGGCCCGCAGTACGCCAGTTACGGGCCGTGCCGCCCGCAGATCGCCACGCCCCGCCGACACCCAGTCGAATATAGCGCCCCAGAGGGCCGTGAAGGCCTCGCGACTCCGGCCCCCACGCAGAGCCCACCCCGCGTACCCGGAGCCCGAAATGACCACGGTACGCGTCCCGTTCGCCTCGCGAGCCGCGATCGCCGTTTGGGCCGTGCCCTGCTTGCCGAGGCGCACGGTGAGCACCGGCTCGCCACCGGTCGCGGCACCGGCCAATGTCACGGGCGGCAGTGAGTCGTACGGGAGCGACGCAAGCGCCCCCATCAGCGGCGAAGGCGGTGCAGCGGTCGCGTACCACTCAGGGGTTCGCGTGAGTTCGCCAGCCCGGGCGATCTGCGTGGGGGGGGCCGGTACCCACAGTGCACGCGCGGCCGCGGTCCGGTTACCCGACTGCGCCCGCCACGCGGTATCGCCGTGCACGATGAGCATACCGGCCGTCGCGGCGCGGGCCTTCACCTCGGCTTCGCTCACGCTTGCGAGCGATCCCTCCACGCGCCAGACCCCAGGCGCGACCCGGAGATACGCACGGGTCGGTACATCGAGGGCCCCGCGCAACACGGTGAGCACCTCACGCACGTCGATGTCGGGGGAGGTAGAGACGAATACCGCCGCCGGACGGTCGCCCACGTCCATCGCGACGGTGAGCGTGTCGTTGCGCCCTTCGGCATCGCTGGCCGTCTCGACGACGGCCTGCACGAGCGCGACGCGGTCCCCTCGCGTTACCGCGAACGGGACAGTCAGGCGCGTGCTCGCGAACGGCGCGAGTGGCGGGATGGTGGCCGTCGCGGCCTCGACGCCGTCGACCCTGAGGTGCAGCGTACCGTTGTCAGCCGCGATGGCCCCGGCTGTCAGGGTCACCGAGGCCGTGACGGTGTCGCCTCCGGTGACCGAGAGCGGCACCTGCAGGTCGGCGACCGCCACATCGCGTCGCGGTGCCCCGGGTAGACGCACGACCCGCGACCCGGGCGGCGCTTCGGCCAGGGCATCGACATCGTCGATCTCACCGTCGGTGACCAGCATGAGACTACGTCCGAGCGACGCGGCGCGGTCAACGGCCGGGCGCACCCGCGAGGCGCGATCAGCGGGCAGCACGCGCCGCGCTTCGTCCGCGGTGGATTCACGAAGGGAATCGCCTACCAGCACGAGGTCGGCGTCGCTCGCGACGGTGCGTAACGCACTGTCATTCACGAGACGCCGCCATCCCTGCACGAACGTGCTTTCGTCGCCCACGGCACGTCGCCAGGAGGCGGAGACATCGACGGCGACGAGAGGTGCTCGCGGTGTTTCCTGCCCGCGCGGGGCCCCCAGCAGCAGGGCGGCGACGACGGCGACGGCGGCGGCGCGGAGCGCCGCCAGTAGCCACGTCATGCGCGAGGGCGAGTTGACGCCCCCCCGTCCCCGTCGACCGTAAGCCAGCCACGCGGCCACGAGGCCAATGGCGATGGCGATGAACCAGCGGATCACGTGAAGTGGCTCAGGAGAGGTCGCTCAGCGACGGCGCAGGGAGCGGAGATCGGCACAGTGGGGTTACGCAGTGCCGAGGCGTTCTGCTCAGGCGCTGGGCGCGCGCTCGGGCGGGAGCGCGGCGTATTCAGTCGCCGCTGGGCCGGGCCGCCGCCGTGCGCCCTTCAAGCTTGGGGGACGACTGCTCGAGCAGGGCGAACAGCTGGGTCTTGAGCTGCTGGAAGGCGCGACGCTGCGAAGCAGCCAGTGGTTCGCCACTCTGATTCTTGAGCGCCACGCGCGGATCCCGGTGCACGCCGTTCACGAGCACCTCGAAGTGCAGGTGCGGTGCCGTGGACAGTCCTGTGGAGCCAACCTGACCGATGGTCTGTGCGATGCTCACCGATTGCCCCGAACGCACATTGTACGCCCGGAGGTGACCATAGCGGGTGACGAAGCCGTTGGTGTGCCGGATTTCGACGGTCTTGCCGTATCCACCGCGCCAGCCGGCGAAAATGACCCGACCGTTGCCGAGGGCGCGCACGGGCGTACCCGACGCGGCGGCATAATCGGTACCGGCGTGGCGACGCACGGTACCGAGAATGGGGTGGCGGCGCATACCGAACACGCTGGAGATGCGGCGGAACGCGAGCGGCGCGCGGAGGAACGCGGCGCGCATCGACTTGCCCTCCCCGTCGAAGTAGGCCACGCGGCCACTCTGCGTGAAGCGCATCGTCTCCATCGGCTTGCCATCGACGGTGACCCGCGCCGCGATGATGTTGCCGGGGCGCACGAGTCCGTTCTCGGCGGTCTGTCGCTCGACCATGACGCGCACCGAGTCGTTCCTCTGCAGGTCTCGGCTCAGATCGACGCGATACTCGAGAATGTCGGCGAGGGCATACGCCAACTCGGTGCGCTGGCGCGCCGGAAAGGCCTCGGCGCCATCGGCGAGGGCCGCGGTGAGGGTGGACGTGACAACGCCGCCCACCACCACGGTATCCGTGCGCCACGCGAGCGTCTGTTCCTGCTCGACCCAGGGCTTGCCGAAGACGCGGGTGAAGCGCACGACGCGGTCGATGGCCAGTTGCAGCACCACTTCGGAGGCCCCGGAATCCGGGTCGACCTTGGTGGTAATGGTCGTGCCGGCGCGCACCTTCCGGGGGTCGAGCGCCGACGCCACGCTGAGGGCCTCGGCGGCCTCCTGCGGGTCGAGGCCGGCACGCTCGAGGGCTACCGAGAGCGGTTCACCGCGGCGGATGGTATCGACCTTGGTGCGCCAGCGGGCAGCAATGGAAACACGAGGCCCCGCCGCCAGAACACTGGCCGCGGGGCGCTCTTGAACTGGACGTCCCAGCGCGATGGCAGCCGCTCCGATGCCCAGGCAACCGGCGGCGACGAGCAGCTTTCGCGTGGCGTTCAATCCATCTGTCTCCGTATGAACGTCGGGATCTCCATGTCGTCGAGCTCAGCGGACGACGTGGAGGAAGGCGGCACCCGCGGCGGACGCGGCGGAGCCCCTTCGAAGGTGGGACGACCGGTGGGGACCGTGGGCCTCACCGGCGGGCGCGTTCCGCTGGGGAACGGCAGGACCGATGGGGCCTTGGCGGCCGCCGGCTGCTGAGCTTCGGAATGTGCAGCGCCATAGGGCCGAACGGAACCCCCATTGCCGACCATCGGGACGGCGGCCTGCTGGGGGGTAGCCATCTGATTCTGCATGTAGCGGTCAAAGCCTGTGGCAATGACGGTCACGCGGATCTCGCCCATCATGGCCGGCTCGTGCACGGCACCGAAGATGATTTCGGCATCGTCGCCCACCGCGTCATGCACGATATCGTTGATCTGATGCACTTCGCCGAGCGTGAGGTCTTCCCCGCCGGTGATGTTGACCAGCACGCCGGTGGCGCCGGAGATGGACACGTTGTCGAGGAGCGGCGACGCGATGGCCTGCTGCGCGGCCTCGCTGGCGCGGTTCTCTCCTCGGCCGATACCGGTGCCCATGAGGGCGGAGCCGCCATTCTGCATGACGGTCCGTACGTCGGCGAAGTCGACGTTCACCATGCCGGTCTCGCTGATGAGCACCGAGATGCCCTGCGTGGCATGCAGCAGCACTTCGTCGGCCTTCTTGAGCGCCTCATGGAACGGAATGCCCTTCCCCACCACCGCGAGCAGCCGCTCGTTGGGCACGATGATCATCGTGTCCACGTGCTTGCGCATTTCGGCGATGCCCTCTTCGGCCTGCCGCATACGCTTGCGGCCTTCGAAGAGGAAGGGGCGCGTCACGATGCCCACCGTGAGCGCACCCGCTTCACGCGCGAGCTGACAGACCACCGGCGCTGCGCCGGTTCCGGTGCCGCCACCCATACCACACGTGATGAAGACGAGGTCGGCGTTGCCGAGGACCCGCTTACAGTCTTCGCGGTTCTCCTCGATGGCCTGACGGCCGATTTCGGGGCGGGCGCCTGCCCCAAGACCGCGGGTCAGCTTCTTGCCGATCTGAATCTTGACGTCGGCCTTCGAGTTCATGAGGGCCTGCGCGTCGGTGTTCACCGAGATGAACTCCACACCCTCGAGGTGTTCCTCGATCATGCGGTTCACGGCGTTGCCGCCGCCGCCTCCGACGCCCACAACCTTCATGCGGGCGTTCTGGGAAGCGTTCTCTTCGAACTCGAAGGTCATGCGGGGGAGCTCCATACGGGCTGGGCGGGCACGGGGTGGAGGTCGCAGAGGCCAGGAGGACCTGACGCCTGGCGGGCCGAGTGCGGCGAGCTCCGCCGGCGTCGGCGGACCGCGCTCCCGGCCCGTGTGCAAATGTGGACGGAGCAAGTCGGTGTTACAGTAGCTCCCCTAGAATACACGTTCGATCGCGCCGCGCAAGCAGTGGATTTTGTTGAAGTTGGGACTTACTCGGCGAGGCCCCGACTGTCACAAATCGCACCGATTTTTATCCACAATTGCGACCCGGCGCACCGTTCGTGATATGGCGCCGGCTTTCCGCCGTGTGGGTTCCGCACGGGCGTGACATTGCCCTCGGGAACCCACCGCCAGGAAGAATCGCGGCGACCCGTGCCCGATGCGCGGACCGTTTACGGCTTTTTCGGCTCCACCACGTCGTTCCAGTTGATCAGGCTGTTGAAGACCATGTTGAACTCGCCATGGTTCTGCCAGCGATAGATCGGGTTGTTCGCGAACAGAATGACGCGCCCACGCCCCTTCACCGCCTGTGGCACGTCCACGGCGAACGGTCGTGACCGAAGCGAGTCGGCGCCCGTCATGAGCCCCGACAGCACGGCCTTGTCGCCGCCCGCATAGCGGGCCAACACGTTGCCTTCGTCGGCGATGCCCACGGTGAACGGCGTGCCGCCCACGTACTTCACCGGGATCGTGGTCTTGCCGAAGCCGTAGAACACCGGGTGCTCGGGACGCGTGATCGTCGCCTCCACCAGGGGACGCTGCGCCGTGAGCCCGGGCACCGGCTTCTTGTCCACCGTGCGCGCCCAGCCGAACTCGATAGGCAACCGCGCGCTCTCACCGATGGCGATGAGCGTACCACCCGCCTCGAGAAACGACGCGAACGCGTCCACGCCGGCCTGTCCGAAACCGCCCGTGATATCGTCGGTCTCGCCGTACATGCCGAGGAACTTGTAGGTCGGATCCTTTTTGTACGGCACCGGACGCGACGCCGGGGCCTGCATCACCGTGCTCTTCGACAAGTTCTGCTCGGCGAGCAAGATCACATCGTAGTCGCGCCGCAGATTGCCCTGCTTGACGCGCTCCTTGTAGATGAGATCGAACGGCACCTTGAACTCGTCGAACGTGAGTCGGTACCAGCCGAGATTCTGCGTGCCGCTCCATTGCGAATAAATCGCGACGCGGGGCACGTCGGCCTCGTGCGTGCGCACCGTGGGCGCCTGCGGGAGATACGCCGCCGTGAGGCCAAGCGAATCGACGAGCTTGCGCACGGCGTTCGCATGCTTCGCGTCGATGAGGAACGAACCCGCAGGATACGTGGTATCGCCCGCGGCAAATCCCGTCTCGGCCACCTTCATGGGCACACCGCGCAGCAGATAGCGGAACGCCACCATGTTGTTGCTGCCCACGTGCGCCACCGCGATGCTGTTGCCGCGCGTGCCCGCGAGCGCCCCCTTGAGCACGACCTTGTCGACCGGATTCACCGCCGCCTTGAGAATACTGCTGTCGGAAACAGCCACCACATCGACGCCCATCGCGAAGCCCATGCTCCAGCCACTGTCGTCGTAGGTGTTGAGACGCGCATCGGGGTAGTCCTGCCGCTCGAGCAGGTTCTTCGCGAGACGGCCGTATGGCTGGTCACGCTTGATCACATACGAACCTGCAGGATACGTGGTGTTGCCCACCTTCACGGGCGCCGTGGCTTCCCCGATCTCGATGCGCTGCACGCGCAGCAGGTTCACCATCTCGGCCACGCGCGTCATGTCGCGCTGTTTCGGGATCACGAACCCGTACGGCGCCTTCGTCTTGCCGTCGTCGATGCTGTTGCGCGTCTTGATCCAGAAGTTTTCGAGGACCGTCTGCGGGAACATGCTCGCGAGCTGCAGCGCGGAGATCACACCGCTCTGCATATAGTTCGCGTTCGAGCGACGTGTGAAGGTGGCGATGTCGTTGAAACCGATGGGAATGCCGCGGTACCATTCGCGATCCTGCCCGCCGCCACGCCCCGTGGGAATTGCCCCTCCCCGACCGCCGAACCCACCGCCACCGCCGGCAGCACCGCTCGGGTTCTCGCCACGACGCGCGGCGGCCATGGCGGCACTGTCGAGATCACGCCCCGACTGCGTCTCGTACATCTTCATGAGCCCGTTGTGGTTGTACGCCACGCTGCCGAGATAGCCGGGCGACCAGCCATCCATGAACGCGTGGGTGTACACCCCGGGCATCCCCCACTTCGTCATCTGCGCGAGTTCCCAGTTGCCGAACCAGGGGAGCTCAGCGAACAGAATGGGATCGAGGTTGGGGTTCTGTGGCGGCCCGCCCGTGTACGTGTACAGCAACGGCTGCGCTTCGTGCAGGTCGTGCATAATGGGCGGGAACGCCGTGAAGTACCAATCGATGATCGCGCGCATCTGCACCAGCTTGATGTTGATGTCGCGATTGTTGTCGTGGTACACGTACTTGCCCCAGTAGGGCACCTGCCCGCCGGCGAAGGCGGGCGGGGTGGGCGCGCGGCGGGTCGTATCATTCGGTGACGCGGCGCTCGGGGCCTGCGCCGTCGACGTCGCACGTGAGAACGCCTGATTGCGCAGGAACCAGTCCACGTTGCGGTCACGGCCATCAGCGTCGGCCGCCGGCGTGATGGATACGTACAGCTGCTCGCGGATCTGCGTGATGATGGGCGACGTTTCGGCGGTGAGCCGGTACGCCAGTTCCATCAGCGTTTCCGAGGGCCCGGTCTCACCCGAGTGCAGTCCGCCCATGAGGTGGTAGTGCGGCTTGGTCTGCGCGAGCAGCGCGCGTACCTGCGCCTCGCTCATGCCACGCGGGTCGGCGATCTTCGCGAGGTTTTTCCGGTTCTCGGCGACCTTCTGCATGTTGGCTTCGCTCGAGATCCACACGACCACGAGTTCGCGCCCTTCGTCGGACCGGCCGATCGTTTCTACCTTCACGCGCGGCGACGCCTTCTCGAGTGCGCGGTAGTAGGCGAGTTGCTTCTCGTAGTACGTGAGAATGCGTGGCGCGCCCACATGGTAGCCGAGCACGTCGCGTGGCGTGGGGATGCCCGGTACGAGGGGCAGATGGTCCACCAGCGGGCTCGAGTGCCTCGGGTTGGCGAGCCACTCCTTGATGGCCTGCGCGTATGTGGGATCCTGCGCCTGCGCCGGATCTCTGGTGTCGAGGGTGACCTGTTGAGCCTGAAGCCCAGCCGGCAGGGTCAGCGCCAGCGCGGTTGCGCAGCGACGAAGCGAGGTGAGTAGCGTGGCCACGGAGCGTGTGGGTGAAGGGAAACGCCGGTCACTCGATGTGACCGGCGTTTGGTGACTCACGATCAGAAGAAATCCTGCAACCAGGTTTTCACCCGTGTGGCCAGCTTGTCTACTCCGGCGCCGCTGAGACTTGGCCGCCGCGATACCACACCGCCCAGTGCCGCGCGGTGCGCGCCGTACAAGGCGAGTCCGGCCACTGTGGCAAACTGCGGGTCGGTGACGTTCTCCACGAGACCATCGAGCTTGGCCCCCGGCACACCGATGCGCACACCGAGCCCGAACACATCGGCCGCGAGTTCGGTGATGCCTTCGAGCGACGCACCGCCGCCGGTGAGGACCACGCCGGCGTTGAGCTTGCCCTGAAAACCCGCCTGCTGGACCTCGCGCACGACCTTGTCGAAGATCTCGTCCATGCGCTGATGGATGATGTGCGTCATCAGCTCGCGCGACAGATGCCGTTCCCCATGCGAGCCACTGGCCGGCATGGCGATCACCTGCTCGGGATCGATGAGCGGCTCGTACGCGCAGCCATACGCTTCCTTGAGCTGCTCGGCGTCGTGCTGCGTGATGCCGAGGCCCTGCACGAGATCGCTGGTCACCGTGTTGCCACCATACGGGATGGTACCGAGATGACGGATCTTGCCCTCGTGGAAGATGGCGAGATCGGTGGTGCCGGCGCCAAGCTCCACGAGCACAACCCCCAGCTCCTTCTCTTCCTCGGTAAGCACGGCCAGCGCACTCGCAAGCGGCTCGAGCACCAGTTCGCGCGGCTTGTAGCCGGCACGTTCGATGGCCTTGCGCAAGTTCATCGCCGGCGAGCTGCCGATGGTGACGAGATACATCTCCGTTTCAAGGCGCGTGCCGATCATGCCGACGGGATCGCGGATGCCGTCGGCCTTGTCCACCCGATACTCCTGCGGGATGGCATGCAGCAGTTCACGATCCTGCGGAATCGCCATTGCCCGGGCGACTTCGTTCACGCGGTCGACATCGGCGCGCGTGATCTCATCGCCGCTGATGGCAACCACGCCGCTGGAGCACATCGCGCGCACGTGTTCGCCGGCGATGCCGACATACAGGCCGTCGGGTTGCACCCCCGCCACGCGACACGCTTCCTCGACCGCAGCACGGATGCTGCGTGTGGCCTCCTCGATGTCGCTCACGACGCCGCGACGCAGCCCCATGGTGCGCGTACTGCCCACCCCGAGCACCCTGAGCCGCGGCGTACGCGGCAAATCACCGTGCACCGTGGCCACGAGGGCGGTGGTGTGGGCGGTGCCAATATCGAGGGCGGCAACAATGGGTTCGGACGTCATGGCTGTCTTGCGATCACCTGGTTACGGAAGCGCAGATCGAGCTCCACGACGCGCAGGCGGTTGCGCGCGAGGTCGGCTTCCACCGGTAATATGTCCTTGAACCGGCTCACGGTCACCTCGGGGGTCGTACGAACCGTCACCGGGCCCAGCTTGAGGCGAAATTCATCCGGCGCCCCCTTGTCTTTCACCCGGTCGGCTCGTTCCACCCGCGCGTACAGGGCCGGTTCGGCGGTCCGCAACCCGTCGAGCAGCTGCAGGAGCGCGCTGTCGGCGCTGGCCGAGAGCGGCACGTCCATGGGCACTCTGGCCGGATCGATCGGCAGGCGGTACCCGTTGCCATCGACCGGGTCGAGCCGGCCATCTGCTCGACGGACCAGCGCTACCGGTTCACGCTCGGTAACCTGCACGAGGATGGTCCCGGGTAGCTGGCGCTCGACCTGAACGGCGGCGACGAGCGGATGGGCCTCGAGCCGAGCGGCCAGCGGGGCCATTTCCTGCCATACCGACTGCAGGGTATCCACCTTGAGCAGCGCGATCGCCTCGGCACGCGGCGTGTACCGCATGCCCTCGAACACGACGCGCCGCACGTGAAAGAACGCGAGCGTCGAGAGCGCCTTCGGTCCCCACCACGGTGAGGCCACGGTGAGCGCCGCCGCGACCATGACGAGCAGCAGGCGCAACAGCCGCCACCAGCGCGGACGCTCCGCGGACGCTGCCTCCGTGGTTCCGCTCACGGTGGACTCCAACACAGCAGACGCCACGACTCAGTGATGCGACGAGCCCGCACGTAGCCGGTCGAGCAACTCCGGTCCCGTGCGCGTGATGTCACCGGCGCCCATCGTGAGGACCACATCGCCCTCCTGCACCATCTCGTGCAGGATGGCCGCGGCATCACTGCGGGGCCCGCGCCAGTGGAGCACACCGTTGGTGATGCGATCGCCGATCAGCGCGGAGGTCACCTCCGGCTCGGGCGTCTCACGGGCGCCGTAAATGTCACACAACAGCAGGACATCGGCCGCGGCCAGCGCCGCCGCAAACTCCGCCTGCAGGTCGCGCGTACGGGAGTACAGATGCGGTTGGAACGCCAACACCAGTCGACGACCGGGGAACGCATGGCGCGCCGCCGCGATGGTCGCCTGCACCTCGGTGGGGTGGTGCGCATAATCGTCCACCACCTCCACGCCGCGTTCACGACCGAGACGTTGGAAGCGACGTTCGACACCGCGGAACGCCGCGAGTCCGGGTGCCATGTCGGCCACGGTCGCGCCAAGCGCCAGCCCTGCCCCGATGGCGGCGAGCGCATTACGCACGTTGTGCATGCCGGGCACGGCCAGTTGCACGTCGCCAAGCGCGACGCCGTCGAAACGCACGGTGAACCGCGAGCCGGCGGCATCGAGCACCAGGGCATCGGCCACCAGCCTTGCACCGACCGCATGCGGTGACGGCGCCGTACCGGGCAGCGTGGCGGAGTAGTCGATCACCTCACGACTCGATGCCACGCGCAGCGCCATGGCGCCGGCGTCATCGGCACACCGTACGACCGTGCGCGCCGGCGATAGGTACATCTCGAACGCCCGCATGATGTCGTCGAGATCGCGATAGATGTCGAGATGGTCGGCCTCGACATTGAGCACGATGGCCACTTCGGGATGCAACGCGAGGAATGAACGATCGTACTCGTCGGCCTCCACCACGTAGGTGTCACCGCCAAGCCGGAGATTGCCCCCCCACAGTCCCACGCGCCCGCCGACGACGCCGGTGGGATTGCGTGAGGCACTCGCAAGCGCCTCGGTGGTCATGACGGTGGTGGTGGTCTTGCCGTGCGTGCCGGCCACGCCGACCAGCGTGCCACCGCTCACCGCGTCGGCCAGCGCTTCGGCGCGACGCACGAGTGGAATACCCGCCGCGCGCGCTGCCTGCATCTCGGGGTGGTTGGCCGGAATAGCCGACGAGTAGACCAGCGCTCGTGCACCGGCCACGAGGCGGTCGTCGTGCGGCGACACCAGCACGCCGTACTTCGCGAGATCCGGGGCGCCGGCGGGATTGGCATCGGTGCCCTGGATAGCGACACCGCGTCGCGCGAGCAACTCGGCAAGGGCGCTCATGCCAGCGCCGGCGATGCCGACGAAGTGCACGGGCCGCGGGTCGGTAGTATCGAGGAGGATCGCGCGCGTAGGCGATTCGGACATTGCAGCGGAATCGGTGGAGACCATACGGGAAATATGACGCCCACGCGGGTCCAATCGTACTGCCTGTCTACCGGATTCGTGACAGCAGATCGCGTGCGATATCGAGGGCCGCCCCAGGGTGCGCCCGACGCGCCGCGGCCACGCGCATGGCCGCCATCCGCGCGGCATCGTGCTGGAGCGCGCGCACCTGCGCATCGAGTGAATCGACCGTGAGCTCCGCCTGCGGCAGATGCACCGCGGCGCCGGCAGCGGCCGTGGCGCGGGCATTGTGCGCCTGATGATCCTGCGCCGCCGTGGGGAGCGGTACCAGCACGGTGGGAATCTCCCAGGCGCACAGTTCCGCGATAGACATGGCGCCAGCGCGCGTGACCGCAATATCGGCCGCCGCGTATGCGTCGGCGATGGGAGACAAATAGGGACGCACCCGCACGCGCGCCCCCTCGCGATCGAGATACGCAGCCGCCTGCTGTTTGCCGGTGGCCCAGATGAGCGCGACGCCTTCGGGAAGCCCGCGCGCGACCCACGCGGCCGTCGCGTCGTTGAGCGCCCGGGCGCCCTGGCTTCCGCCGAACACCAGCACCACGAACGCATCGGCGGGCAGCCCCCAGAGCGCGCGTGCCGCTTCGCGGGATGGCCGGGGATTCGGGGGTGGGTCAATGGGGCACCCGTACGCGTGCACGGCGGTGTTACCCCCCGATGCAAGGCGTGATGCGGCTTCGGGGAACCCGAGATACAGCGCGCGGGCACCACCGGAAAAGGTCCGCGTGGTGAGCCCGGGGTGACTGTCCGGTTCGTGCAGCATGGTCGGTACGCCATGGGCGCGCCCCCAGGCCAACGCGACACCCGCCGCATAGCCGCCCGTACCCACAACGGCAGCCGGCCGCAGCTCGCGCGATAATCCCGAGATGGCACGCCAGGCGCTCACGGCGCCCGCCACCGTTTTCCAGTTGTCCCACGGCTGCTTCCGATACAGCGGGTGCAGGTCGAGCAGCGTGAATGGGAAGCCGGTGCCCGGAAGGACATCCCGCTCGATGCCGCGGCGCGCGCCGATGAAATGCGGCTGCACCGATGGATCGAGCTGCACGAGCGCGCGTGCGATAGCGAGCCCGGGATACAGATGGCCACCCGTGCCGCCACCGGCAAAGAAGACGCGCGTCATGAGCCGGGGGCCACCAGCGGATCGGTTGCGGACACGCCGTACACGCGCTCGCGATTGCTGCCGATGTTCACCAGAATGCCGGTCATCGCGAGGGTGAGCAGCAGATTGGATCGCCCGTAGCTCACGAACGGCAACGTCAGCCCCGTATTGGGTAGCAGGCCGATCACCACGCCCAGGTGAATGAACGCCGTGAATACCGTGGAAAAGGTGAGTCCCACGGCCACGAGGGTGAGGAACGGGGTTCGCGCGTTCCGGGCAATGCGGAAGCCGAGCCAACCGTACAGCGCGTACAACACCGTGAGGCCGGCCAGCCCGAGAAAGCCGAATTCCTCGCCGACGATGGAGCCGATGAAATCACTCTGGGCGAGCGGCAGCCAGCCGCGCTGCTGATTGCCCTGTCCGAAGCCGACGCCCACGAGCCCGCCGGATCCGACGGCGACGAAGGACTGATATTGCTGATCGGCCGAGGCGCTGCGATTCACGCTCTCCGCCTGCTCGCCCGCCATGAAGCTGCGGATGCGCTCACGCACGTAAGGGCTCTGCGACCCCTGAAAGCCCACCAGTACCAGCCCGAGACAGCCGAAGAGTACGAAGTGGGCGATGCGTGCTCCGCCCACGAACAGCAGAACCGCGGTGAGCAGGCAGAACATCATCGCCACCGAATAGTCGGGCTCGAGGATCGCCAGCGCGCTGAGTGTGACGATGACCACGGCGAAGGGCATGAGTCCCTTCCAGATGCGGCGCACGTTGGCCCCCTTCTTGGCGAGCAGCATGGGCACCCACACGAGAATGGCGAATTTTGCCAGCTCCGACGGCTGCAGCGATCCGCCGAAGAGATGGCGGCTGGAGCCGCCGACCTTGGGCGTGAAGAGCACCGCGATCATGAGCAGGATGCTCACGATCATCACCGGCCACGCCAGACGCCGCCACATGTCCGCATCGAGCTTGGCCAACACGGCGAAGGCCGCGATCCCCACGGCCGCACCGGTCGCCTGCCGCAGCACAAAAAAGTACCCAGGCTGCTCGGCCGCCACGGCCACCAGCGCACTCGCACTGAAGAGCACCGCCAGTCCGACGCTCATCAACACGGCGGTGACGAGCAGCAGCGCGCGGGCTTCGATGCCCATGCGCCAGCGTTCACGGGTCCCCGCGAGCGATGCCGCTCGCGACGACGACGGGGCTGAACCCGCTTGGTCGAACGTGGCGCCGAGGCCGCTCATCCGAGCGCCTCGGCCAGTCGCGCGAATTCGCGCCCGCGTTCTTCGTAGTTGCGGAACATGTCGTAGCTCGAACACGCCGGCGAGAGCAGGATCGCATCGCCCGTCCGTGCCTGATCGCGGGCCACCCGCAGGACGCCCTCGAACGGCGTGCCCGCCGGCACGAGATGCACCGGTACGTCAGCCCCCAACAGCGGCGCGAGATCGGCATGCACCAGCGGCCCGGCTTCACCGTAGGCCACGACCGCACGCGCCGTGCGGCGCAGCTCGGCGGCGAGCGCTGTGTACGGTTCGCCCTTGTGACGGCCGCCGAGCAGCACCACGGTCGGCGTTGTCATCCCGGCAATCGCCACCTGCGTCGAGGCCACGTTGGTGGCCTTCGAATCGTTGAGCCACGTGATCCCACCGCGATTGCTCACGGGCTCCAAGCGGTGCGCCAGTGCGCGGAATGTTCGCAGCGCCGTCGCCAGTGTCGCGCGTGCCTCCGGCGTACGGTGTGCGTCATCGGCTACCATCACGCACAACAGCGCGCAGAGCGCGTTGGCCACGTTATGATCGCCCGCCAGCGCAAGATCATCGCGTGCCATCAGCGGCGCCCCCATCACCACGAGCTGTCCGCTGGCGCGATCGAACCACGCGTCCACATCGGTGCGCTTCGTGGAGAAGTGATACCACTGCCCAGGGACCCCGCGAATGAGTTCGTGAACATCCATGTTGTCGGCCGTGGTGACCCAGCGCGACGGCAGCGTGGCGTTCACGAACATGCGCTTCTTGTCCGCATAGTACTCGGCCACGCCTTCGTAGCGATCGAGGTGATCGGGACTGAGCGTGGTGAGCACACCGACATCCGGGAGAATACCGGGCGTGTCGTGCAGCTGAAAACTGGAGATCTCAAGCGCTGCCCAGGTCGGCGCGGGCTCGCGGAGCGCGATTTCGGACACCGGCGTACCGATGTTACCAACGTCCACCGCGTCGAGCCCAAGCGCCCGCAGCAGATGGCCCACCATGGCCGTCGTGGTGGTCTTGCCGTTAGTCCCGGTGATCGCGATGTAGCGAAGCGCCGGCGTGAGGCGCAGTGCCACTTCCACCTCGCTCACGATCGGGATGCCGGCATCTCGGGCCGTTCGCAGTGACGGCGCCGTGGGCGGCACGCCGGGGCTCACCACCACGGCCGCCGCGTGCGCGATGCGCTCGAGATTGTGCATGCCCACATCCACGCTCGCGCCTTCCCGCTCCAGCGCTGCCGCGGCGGTCCGCATGCTATCCGACGTCCCGGCGTCGGAGGCATACACCGAGACCCCAGCCTTCCGCAGCAAGCGGGCGGCCGCGACCCCACTGCGACCGAGTCCGATCACGGCGAACTCGCCGGTGCGTTCGGCGAGCCGTCGGGCGACCAGCGAGGCGACTTCCTGAGGCGTGTTCGACATGCCGTCTCCGTCAGCGCAGCTTGAGCGTGCTGAGCGCGAGGATGGCACACAGGATACCGATGATCCAGAAGCGGATCACCACCTGTGTTTCGGGCCATCCCTTCATCTCGTAGTGGTGATGCAAGGGGGCTCGCAAAAAGACGCGGTTTTTCTGCGCGTACTCCACCCCGTACTTCTTGCGCCGGTACTTGAACACCGACCGCTGGAGGATCACCGAGACGGTCTCGGCGAAGAACACCGCGCCGACGAAGAGCAGCAGAAACTCGCTCTTGAGCAGAATGGCGATCGCCCCCACGGCCCCGCCCAGCGCGAGCGAGCCGGTATCGCCCATGAAGACCTGCGCCGGATGCGCGTTGTACCAGAGGAACCCTATGCAGGCACCGACCACCGCGGCGCAGAATACCGTGAGTTCACCGGCGCCGCGCAGGTAGAACACCTGGAGATACGCGCTCGTGTCCACGCGTCCGAGCACGTAGGCGAAGATGCCGAGGGTGAGCACGGCGATGGCCACGAGACCTGATGACAAGCCGTCGAGGCCGTCGGTAAGATTCACCGCGTTGCTCACGCCGGTGAGGATGAAGGTGACCCACGGGATGTAGAGCCACGCGGCCCAGCTCACAGCGGGGACCACGAGGATGTACTTGAAGAAGGGAAGCGTGGTGCTGGCGCCCGGCAGCGTCGAAATGGGATCGAGCAGCAGATACGCGCCGAGCCCGAGGCCGCAAATCACCTGTCCGGCCAGCTTGTATCGCTCCACCAGCCCTTCGTTCTTCTTGCCCTCGCGCTTCTGCTTGAGCTTCAGGTAATCGTCGAGGAACCCGATGACGCCCATCCACGCCGTGACGGCCACGGCCAGCACGATGTAGCGATTGTCGAGCCGCGCCCAGAGCAGCACCGGCAGGAAGGTCGCGACGAGGATGATGAACCCACCCATGGTGGGTGTCGTCCCCTTTACGGCGTGTGTGTCGGGCGTACCGGCGCGCACCACCTGATGCACGGCCATATCACGCAGGCGGCGGATGATGGCGGGCCCGAAGAGGAAGCACACCAGCAGGGCCGTGACGAACGCAGCGCCGGCCCGGAAGGTGATGTAGTTGAGCAGGTTCAGCACGCTGATCTCGCGTGCGAGCGGATGGAACAGGAAGTAGAGCACGCGGGGAAGTTATGCGGTGGCCCAATGAGTGATGTGCGGCACGAGGCGTTCGAGACGCATGCCCCGGGATGCTTTGAGCAGGATGACGGCGTCGCGGTGGAGCCGCGGTTCGAGCAGCGGCCACAGGGCCTCGAGGTCGTCGCTGGCGATGACGCGCGGATCATGGGGCGCGAGCGCTCGCAGCGCAGACGCGAAGTCGCCCACGCCGGCGACGAGATCAGCTGGCGAGGCCAATGCGACACGTGCCACCTCATGGTGCTGCGCCTCAGCGGTCGCTCCCAGCTCCCGCATGGAGCCCAGAATGGCGACCCGCTGACGCCCCTGCCCCACGTCGGCCAACAGGGCAATGGCCGCCCGCATGGACGCGGGGTTCGCGTTGTACGCGTCGTTGATCAGTGTGGCGCGGCCATGCGTTTCCCAGACACCGCGCATACTGGGCACCGGCATCGCGGCCATCCCGGCGGCCGCCTCATCGAGCGGCACACCGCAGGCACGCGCCGTGGCGATGGCCAGCATGGCGTTGGCGGCCTGATGCGCGCCACGTAGGGGCAGTTCGAAGCGGACATCGTCCACCGTAAGCCACGGCCGACCTTCGGCGTCGAGTCCCCAGGCCGTCGGTACCTCACCTGCTCCCGTGAGGCCGGCGCTCACAACCGCGTGCGCCCGGTCACGGGCAAAGGGGGCAACCTCGGGGTGCGCCGAGGAAATCACCGCGAGCGTCACGCCGTGAAACACGTCGCACTCCTCACGGAGCACACCGGCGAGATCGCCCAACCCTTCAAGATGTTCCTCGCCGATGCTCGTGAGTACGGCCACGTCGGGGCCCGCAATGGCCCGCAGTGTAGCCACCTCGCCCGGCGTGTTGGTGCCCAGTTCCACAACGGCCACTTCCGCGTCACTCGGCGTGGCAAGCAGGGTGAGCGGCACGCCGATGAGGTTGTTGAGATTGCCGACGGTGGCGTGCACCACCAGGGTGCGGCCAAGTGCCGCCTTCAGCAGTTCCTTCGTGCTTGTCTTGCCATTGGACCCGGCGACCGCGATCACGGTACGCCCCCACGCCTTGCGCCACGCGGTGGCCAATTGCCCGAGCGCCACGAGCGTGTCGGGGACCACGTAGGTGGGGACGCCGAGGCCGGCCGCCTTGCTCGCATCGCTCACGACGAACGCCGCCGCACCGGCCTCACGCGCCTGGGCCAGAAAATCGTGAGCATCGAAGCGGTCGCCGCGCAGGGCCACGAACAGATCGCCGCGCGTGATACTCCGCGTATCGGTTGACACCCCGGCCAGCGGATTAGGCATCGCTGGGCCGGTGCCGAGCGCCTGTGCCACCCGCTCGAAGGTCCAGTAGGGATGTGCCAGCGACGGCGCTACGGCCGGCACGGCGTTGAAGGCGGTTCCCGCCGTCATCATGGGACTCACGCGTCCTCCTGGGTGGTGCTGCCGTTCAACAGATCACGCGCCAGCTCGTCCACGATTTCACGCTCGTCAAAGGGATAGGTGGTCGTGCCGCGAATCTGATAGGTCTCATGGCCCTTGCCGGCCAACAGGATCACGTCGTGCGGCTCTGCAATCCGTAGCGCGTGGGCGATGGCTTCGCGCCGATCGGTGATGCGGACATGCGCGCCGCGCGTCATGCCGGCCTCGATGTCATCGAGAATGCGCTCGGGATCCTCAGTGCGCGGGTTGTCGCTCGTTACGATGGCGACGTCCGCGAGTTCCTCCGTGATGCGTCCCATCTCGGGACGCTTGCCGCGATCACGATCCCCACCGCAGCCGAAGAGCACGATGAGACGACTGGCACGCTCTGCGTTTTCGCGCGTGAAGGGACGCACGGCGCGCAGCGCGCGGTCGAGCGCGTCGGGCGTGTGGGCATAATCGCGCAGCACGGTGGGGCCGGTGCGCAGCAGTTCCAATCGCCCCGGCACCTGCGGCACCGCCGACAGGCGCGCGGCGATGTCGCTCACCGGCATACCCAGCGCGAGGGCAGCGGCGGCCGCTCCGAGCGCATTGGCCACGTTGAAATCCCCGATGAGCGGTAACGTGACCGGGTGGGCGCCCGTGGGGGTCACCAGCAGAAAGCGACTTCCTGCGGCGACGTATTCGATGTCGCGGGCCGTGACATCCGCACTCGTCTCATGCACGCCAAAGGTGAGTGCCTTGGGGGCATTGGTGATGCCGCGCCACGCCGGATCATCGATATTGAACACGCCCACGCCGTTGCGCGCGAGGAGTCCCACGAGCCGCAGTTTGGCCGCCCGATAGGCTTCCATGGTGCCGTGGTAATCGAGGTGATCACGGGTAAGGTTGGTGAATACGCCGGCGTCAAACACCAGGCCGTCCACGCGCCGCTGATCCAGGGCATGCGACGAGGTCTCCATCGCCACGCGTTTCACACCGCGATCCACGAGGGCCCGCAACACCCGCTGCAATTCGACCGGACCGGGCGTGGTCAATCCATTGCCGCCGGGCATGGGCGTACCGGCGCTGCCCAGCAACACCCCAAGGGTGCCGATGGAGGCCGCTGGCGTCGCCGGCGCGTCGAGCAGATGCCGTAGCAGGCCAACCGTAGTGGTCTTGCCGTTCGTGCCGGTCACGCCGACCAGCGTGAGATCTCGCGCCGGCCACCCGTGAAAAGCCGCCGAGGAGAGGGCGGCTGCACGACGGCCATCGCGGACCTGTACGTACGGCAGGCCCACGGCTTCCGCCGCCGCCGCGTCTTCGACGAGGGCGAGCACCGCCCCCTGTTCCTTGGCCTTGCCCAGCCAGGCATGTCCGTCCTGCGCGGCACCCTTCACGGCAATGAACGCGGCACCGGCCGTAACGCGCCGACTGTCCTCGACCAGATCCAGCACCGTGTGGGGAAGCTCCGCCGACATGCCGACGAGCAGTCCCGCTTCGCCGAGCGCCTCGGTAAGCGTAGACGTGGCCACAGGGCGCGGTACCGATTCGTGCGCGGACGCGGAACTCATCGAGGTGACTCGAGCTGAACGGTGGAACCGACGCGCAGCATGGCGCCGGTAACGGGACGCGTACGTACGGCGCTACCGTCCACCAGGCTCACCTGAAACCCCGCTGCGTACAACGTACGGGCCGCCTGCCGGGCGGAGAGCCCATAGACCGACGGCACCGGACGCAGCTCCACCGCGTCCGGACGACGCGTCTCCCGCGCCGTCGCGAAGGGCAGTTCCACGACGATGCGTGACGGCATGGGGATCGGCTCGACCTTGGCGGGCGCGGGGGCCTTCAGCGAATCGAACCGCGCAGAATCCCGCTGCGCGATACGCAATTGCTCGGGAGTGAGCGGCTTCGGCGGTGGCGCGGCCATGGGGCGTGCGAAGCGGGCAAGTTCCCCACGATCAAGCGACGCATTGCGCGTGGCGATGGCCGACTGCAGGGCGTCGTTCACCATTTCGCCGGACACGAGACCACCGTAGTACGTGCCCTGCGGATCGATGAGGCGCGCAACGAGCACGTACTGTGGATTCTCCACGGGGAACATGCCAGCGAAACTCGAGTTGTACTTGCCCAGCTCGTAGCCGCGCCCGTTGTCGCGCACACGGCGCGCCGTCCCCGACTTGCCGCCTACATCAAACGTCTGCAGGTCGGCGGCGGTGGATGTGCCGCTGTCCACCACGCTCTTGAGCATTTCGCGCATCAGGGCGGCGGTTTCCGATCGCAGGACCCGCCGCACCACGGTGCGCTTGTGCCGGTAGACGAGCGTGCCCGCGGCATCACGCACCTCACGCACGAGCGACGGCTGCAGCAACTCGCCGCCATTGGCAATGGACGCGTATGCCGTGGCAATCTGCAACGGGGTGGCACTCATGGCGTAGCCGATGCTCATCTGCGCATGATCGAGCTGGCTGTACGGCGGCAGCTTGACGTTCCCGCGCGATTCCGAGGGATACGATACGCCGGTGGGCACACCGAAGCCAAAGTCCCGGAGCGTCTGATACTCCTCGGCGTCGTCCATCTTGAGCGACGCCTGGACGGTGCCGATGTTGCTCGAGAACCGCACGATGTCGCGCACCGACATCCGCTCGGCCTTGTGCGTGTCCTCGTACTTCTTCACGCCGTACTGCCACTTGCCATCGTACGTGTCGAACAGCTGATCGGGCAGCAGCCCCCCGCGATCGAGCAGGCGTGAGATGATGAAGGGTTTCATGACCGAGCCGGGCTCGAAGGCTTCGGTGAGCCCGTTGCCAAGCGTGGCTTTGCCGTTGCGAACGCCGGCAATGGCGAGGACGGCCCCGTCACGCGGATCGAGGATGAGCAGATCGCCTCCAGTCGCTCCCGTGCGCTCGCGAGCGTTCTTGAGGGCTTCTTCCGCGATTTCCTGTAGCTGCTGATTCACGGTGAGCACGACATCGTGCCCCGGCTGCGCGGCCACCGGCGCGAGCATCGGCGACCCGATACGTCCGCCGCGGCCGTCCTTCACCAGCTGGTTCATTCCTTCTTCCCCACGCAGCAGATGATCGAGTTCACGCTCGATCCCGCTGACCGCGCCGCCCGTCGCGGTCGCCACGCCCACGATGCCCCGAAGTCCTTCGGGCGTGGAATTCACGCGCTCGAGACGCGGCCGCAGCTTGACCCCGCTGAGATTGCGTAGGCGCGCGACGTCGGCGGGGGCGAAGCGCAACGGGATTTCCACCCACTTGTACTGCTTGGGATTGTAGGCGCGCTTCACCCACTTGTCGGGCACGCGTAGATCTTTGAGCACCTTGCGCAGGACGACCCGTGAATCGACGGTGCGCACTTTTCCATCGAGGCCCTTGCGACGCGAGGGGCCGAGGTTGTGCGGCTCGACGATGATCTGCACCTCTTCGCGCGTCTCCACGAGCACGGTGCCCGTCGCGTCGAGGATGGCACCGCGGGGGGGCGCGATCTTCACGTCAACCACATGCTGCCGCTCAGCCTCCTGCCGCCAATGCTCATGGTCAATGAGCTGCAGCTGGGCGGCCTTTCCGACGACCGCGGCGGCGAAGAGCACGAGCGTCACGTGCACGAACGACGCGCGGGCGCGGCTGATCACCTGGACCGGCGGCTCCATTTCCGCTGCCGAAGCGGACGGCGTGCCCGTCATGGCGCCTTGACGTCCCTGACGGGGACCGCGATGAATCGCGTCTGCGCCTCATCGGGGCGAACGAGCCCGAGCCGTCGCTGCGCTTCCTGCACGACATTACGTCGGCTCGTGGCGCGACGGAGCTGCCCCTCGAGATACTTCTCCTGCGCCATCAGCGAGCGCTTTTCATCCTGCAACCGCTGGATCTGCTTGCTGGTGCGTACACCGGTCGAGCGGCGCCACACCACCGACGTACTCACCGCCAGAAAGAGCACGAGGCCGGCCGCGACCAGAGCGCGCCCCTTGAGCGCCCCCTGCTTACGTGTCGTGCTGCGACGCAGTACCGCCATCAGCGTGCGCGCCTCCACGCCCGCAAGCGTGCGCTGCGCGCGCGGGAGTTGGCTTCCACCTCCGCATCGCTGGCATTGGTTGGGCGACGGGTGATCGTCTCCCCCAATGGCGCGCCGCGGCACGTACAGATCATCTGCTTGGGGGGACACGTGCACGTGGCGCTCCAGTCGCGGAACGCATTCTTCACGAGCCGGTCTTCACCGCTGTGGTACGAAATGATCGCCAGCACCCCGCCCGGCGTCAGTCGATCACGCAGCGCGGGCAAGGCCCGTTCGAGGCCGGCGAGTTCGTCGTTCACCGCGATGCGCACCGCCTGGAAGATGCGCGCGAAGTCGGGCGCACCGCTGCGCGGCCCCAGCACGGCCCGAATGGCATCCACCAAATCGTCGGCCGTGGCGAACGGGCGACGCTCACGCCGCCGCACGATCTCGCGGGCCAGTCGCGCGGCCCGCGGCTCGTCGGCATACGCGCGCAGCAACGCCGAGAGGTCCACTTCATCGATGGTGTTGAGCAGCTCGGCCGCATCGATATCGGCATCGGTGCCCATGCGCATGTCGAGCGGCGCTCCTTCGCGGAAGGTGAACCCCCGCGAGAGATCGTCGAATTGATGCGAGGACACGCCGAGGTCGAGCAGAATGCCATCGAAGCGCTCCGACGAGGCGAGCCCCGCGTCGCCAACGTCGGCATAGTTGCCGAGCAGCGCGCGGAACTGGCCGGCTTTTTCGAAATCGGCGAGGCGCTCCCGTGCGGCGGCGAGTGCACGCGGGTCGCGATCGACGCCGGTGACCCGCATGCCGCGCTCGAGGAAGGCCGCCGAATGGCCTCCCCCACCGAGCGTGCAGTCGAGCACCGTGGAGGCGCCCGCGAGCAACTCTTCGATTTCAGGCAACAGCACGGGCACGTGGTAGGTACCGACGCGCCCGGAGGGAGGCGTACGGACCGGGCTCACGCGCGAATTGGGCAAACGAACAGGCGCGTCATGGGAACGGCGATGGCGCCCGGTGGGCGCGTAGACGAGCGTCGCAACGGGGCATGATAGTGAGGAGCAGACAGCAGCGTCAACAGACGCCGATGCGTGCGAAAATGTGCATTACCCGTGATCGCGCACGGATGTGATACCTCATCACTGATCCGGTCGGCCTCGAGGGATCATGGTGTGCCGCAGCCGGAAAAACGAGCGGGCCCGCCGTCTGTGGACGGCGGGCCCGCATGTCACCGCAACCGGGTGGGTTACTTGCAGATCGCCTTGATCAGCTGGTCGGCGTACGGGTCGAGCTGCATGACGGCACCCATCAGCTGACGCATCGCGTCGGGCGAGAACGAGCCACCCTTCGGCAGCAGGATCTGCGCTTCGACGAACAGGTCCTTGGCTTCCTTGGCCGGCGCGCACTGCTTGCCCGTCTGGGCGACCTGCAGCTTGGCCTGACCAAAGGCCACGTAGGTGGCGCCGAGGAGGAACTGCGACTGCGCCTTCAGGCTGTTCGGCACGACGGTGTCGGCGTACTTGAGCAGGTCGATCGCGGCCGTGAAGTCTTCCGGCGTCTTGGACGCGGCGGCCTTCTTGTAGGCCTCGTTGGCCGACTGCAGCGCGAGCACACGGAGGTTCGTGGTGGTGTCGCCGGCGGCGATCGCGGCCTTGATGGCCGGAATCACTTCGTCGCCCTTCCCGAGGTCCTTGAGCAGCGTAACGCGAAGCGTCTGGGCGTTTTCGACGGGCATCTTGGCGGCAATAGCCTTGTCGAGTGCCTCAAGCGCCTGCTGGTTCTGCCCCGCGGCACGCAGGCCGACGATCTGCTCGTAGATGAGCGACCCGTTGCTCGGGAACTTGGCCACGCCCTTCGACGCCGTCTCGGCCGCCTTCTGGAACTGGCTGTCCGCTGCGAACGCACGCGCCGTACGGATGAAGTACGTGGTGTCGGCGAAGGCCGTGTCGAGACGGACGAGCTCCTCACCCTGCGTGAACGCTTCCTTGTAGTCCTTGGTGGACAGCAGGATGAGCCAGCGGAGCTTAAGGAGTTCCGGATCGCCCGGGTTGGCCTGTACGGCTTCGTCGATGACCGGCTTGGCGAGCTTCGGATTGGCCAGCACCGCGATCGCTTCGACCACGTCCTTCTGCAGGCGCGGGTTCTTCGGATCGGTGGCGAGCAGGCGCGTGAGCGTCACGACGGCCGAATCACCCTGGTTCGTGTCGCGATAGCTCTGCGCGAGGATCGCGAGCCCCGGGCGGCTCTTCGGGTCGATGTCGACGATTTCCTTGGAAAGCTTGAGCTGCTCGGCAGCCGCCGCCTTCTGCGTCACGAGCACGTTGGCCCAGCAGATCCGGGCCAGCGTGGCCTTCGGGTAGGCCGTGATGCCATCCTTGGCCGCCGCAATGGCCGCGTCGTACTGCTGCGAGCGCGCCGCGTTGATGCACTTCTGCTCGAACTCGAGCTGCTTGCGCGCTTCCTTGAGTTCCTTGGCAATCAGGCTCGAGGCCTCGCCGACGCTCTTCACGTCATACGTGCCCAACGGCTGCACGAGGGCGTTGTCGCGCGCGAGCACGAGGTTGGCTTCGACCTTGACGCCGGTGGCCGTCTTGGTGGCCGTACCGGTGACGTATTCGTCGGCGCGGAGCAGCGTGGCCAGCGCCTTCTGGTCATGCGGCTCGAGCGCTTCCGTGACCGGGAAGCCCGAGGCTTCGAGCGTCGCAGTGATGTCCTGCTTGGGCAGCACATACACCTGCTTGAACGGGAACTCGCTGCCCATGCGCCCGCGCACCGCATCGGCGGCCTGCACCCCCAGGCCCTTGTCGCCGCTGCGGAACACCGCGACCATGACGCGCTTCGCATTCGGATCGGGGACCCGATTGTACTGGGCCGAAGCCACCGAGGGCACGAGGGTGCCACCGAGGGCCAAACCGATCCCTGCGATTGCCTGGAAATGCCGTGACTTCAATGTCGTAACCTCCGCACCTGAGCCGTGGGACCCCGGAGAGCCGGGGGATCGATCAACCCGTTGGCAGTGCGAAGAGCCACGCGGGTCTGGGGGGGTGAAGCAGCAGAACTTGCAGTCGCATCCGTCGGTCGGCAAGCAGAAGCCGCCACCGGCTGCAACAATGGGCGAAGAGGGATTCGAACCCCCGACCCCCTGTGTGTAAGACAGGTGCTCTAACCAGCTGAGCTATTCGCCCGTGTTACGCCCTGTCCCGACCATCCGCTGAAAAACTACCATGGTGGGGGGGCGCAGTTCCCGGTCACGCTGAACTTTAACCGGATCGTCACGTTTGGCTGGGTTTGGTCCCAGCCATTTTCTGAAAACCCGCCGTCGAACGACGGGGATCAGCCCCGCGCTATCCCTTGAGGATGGCCAGCGGAACGAGCACGACGTACCCGAGCACCAGCAGGATCGGTGCGATCGTTTCGCCACCCCGAGCAAGGTCAACGTATCCGAGGAGAAGCGAGGCAGCCGCCAAGCCCCAGAACAGGAGGGCGCGCGAGCGAGGTGTATCGTTCGTGGTCATGAGCGGAGGATACGAATTGAGTGAAGGCACCACAAGGGACTAGAGGCACCCCGATCAGGGAACCGGGCACCGGAAGGCGCTCCCTGCCCCAACTCCCGCCGGCCTCACCGCGTCACGCGGGATCGGCGCCGTCAAGGATGGCCTGCAGCGCGCTCTGCCGCGCGGCCTCCTCCTGTTGCGCGTCCGCCGCCCGCATGGCGTCGAGCTTGAGGCGATCACGTCGACGACGGATGACGAACAGGGGTACCAGCACGAGGGAGAACATCCCCACGGCGACCGAGAGATTCGCCACAAAGGACAGGGCGCCGTACCGGGTGCGGGTGCGGGCCCGCCAATGCTTCTCGAAAGCGTCGCCGGTCATACCATAGGCGGCGCGCACCGCCTTCTCGAACGACCCCGTCTGCTTCCAGTACGTCAGCAGGTTGGTGAGCCCGGCCACGCCGCCGAGGGCGTCGAGCTCGCTCACCACCCGGTGGGCCATGGCGTAACTCCATCCTGCTTCCACGCCCCCGCCCGCGAACCCCGCTTCGAGCTCCTCGAGCGTGGGCAAGGTGCGCCACACCATGCCCACTGACGTCTCGAAGGCCTGCTCGCGCGTCCATTCACCAGCGGCGACACTCGCGTAGCCCTCGTCGAACCAGCGCGGCGGCAACGGCCCCAGGGCTTCGTGCAGCGCCAGATGCGCCAGCTCGTGACGCAGCACCACACGTGGGTCGCCCGCGTCGGATCCGGCGGCACGGCCCTGCATCACGATGCGGCGCTGGTCGGGAAAGGCGAAGGCGGCCCCCCATTCCGGTGCGTTCGGACCGACCCAGGCACGCAGTCGCCGGGAATCCGGGGCAATCGCGATCAATACCCGCTCGCGTGGCCGTGGCAGGCCGGGAAACGAATCGTTGCGCTGCGCTTCGGTCAGCAGAGTGCGCGCGAGCCGTTCGTCGCGGCGTTCGGCCACGACCGTGAAGCGGCCGCGATCGAGCCGTACGCCTGGGTCGCGACCACCAGCTTGCGCGGCCAGCGCCCGGGGGCCGAATCCGGACCAGCCGGCCGCGAGCACGACCATGAGCCACCCAAAGACGCGCGCGCGTCCCCGCGCGATCATCCCGCGCGCGGCGGCTCGGCTCCCTGCTCCACCGTGTCCAACAGCTCCGCGCAGCGCTTTCCCCATGGACTGAACTTGTTCGCCTCACTGCCGGATTTCCACGCCAGACGCGCATCGGCTCGACGCCCGGCGAACCAATAGGCCCGCCCAAGTTCGTACCAGGCCTGCAGCAGGTTGGGTCCCAACTCGAGCGACTTCCGGAAAAACGCTTCGGCGTCCTCGTACATCTCGCGCTCGCGGTAGGCCATCCCGAGATACAGGTGCGCGTACAACACCGCCCGGCGATCGGCGTCGGCGCGAATGACCGTCGAGAGATGCTCGATGGCCTCACCATAGCGCAGCTGGCGCAGACAGATGTAGCCGACGTTGGCACGGGCCAGCGCATGGTGCGGATCGCGCTGCAGCACGACCTGCGCGACCATTCCGGCCTCGTCGTAGCGCTCCTGTTGCATGAGCGCCCACGACAGCAGCGTCTCCGCTTCGGTATCGCCCGGCGCCAACTCGAGGGCACGACGAAAGGCGGCTTCGGCGCCTACGGCGTCGAGCAGCGACAGCTTCGACCAACCCTTCTCGAGGAAGGTCGATGCGCCGAGGTGATCGACGCGCCCGGAGTTTAACGCCGGTGCGGCGGGCACCGTCGTGGACGGCCGGTCGTCCAATTGCTTCCACTGGTCGGCGAGCGCCTTCACGGCGTCCTTCCACCCCTGCGCCTGCTGGAGCGCCGCGTCCGCCTCGCGGAACAAAGTGATGATTGCCTGCTTGAGCTGTTCGCGCTCGTCGGGCGTAAGCGGCACCTGGGGGTGCAAACGGCACGCGTCGTCGAGTGTCTGCCGCATCGTCTGCAGGCGCTCACCGAACGCGGCCGCGCTGGCGGGGGGCAGTGACGGATCGGGGGGACGTGTCATGTCGCGGCCGTCATGCGCTTGCGAGCCATTCGTGCGGCGTGGGAAGCGTGTGCAGCTGTCCCCCGATGGCGGCGGCGATCTCGTGCAGCGGCGCCACGACATCGCTCCCGGCGAGTGTTCGGGCCGCTTCCGGCATCCCCGGCACCACGGACGTGGCGACGTCCTGAACCACGGCGCGTCCGCCGGCGCGGCGCACGGCCAGCAGGCCATCGGCGCCGTCGCGTCCCATCCCGGTCAGGACTACGCCGATCGCGTTCGCCCCGAAGAGGTGGGCGGCCGAAGCGAACAACGGATCGGCGGCGGGACGGACCCCCCAGAGCGACGGGTCGTCGCCCAGCGCGAGGCGTGGCAGATCGCGCGAGCCGTGCACGCGGAGGTGCCGCCCGCCCGGAGCGACGTAGGCGTGACCCGCGCGCAGCGGCTCGCCGTCCGCGGCCTCGTGCACCGTGAGTGCCGAAGCCGCGTCCAAACGACGCGCGAAACTGGCGGTGAAGCCGGTGGGCATGTGTTGCACGATAAGCACGGCGGTGTCTGGCCACACCGGCAAAGCGGGGATGATCTGCGCGAGGGCCGCCGGCCCGCCGGTGGACGCCGCGATGCACACCACGCGCGACGGGGCACCGGCCAAGGGCACCTGCAACGGCGCCGGCTTGGGCGGGACTGGCAGATGTCCGGAGGCCAGCACGGGATGCGTCGCGACGCGCACGCCGCTCGCCGCCCGCAAGGCCTGCAACAGCTGCCCGCTCACCAACTCGAGATCGAGACTGATGGCGCCGGACGGCTTGCGAACGAAGTCCACGGCGCCCCGTTCCAGCGCACGCAGCGCGGCGTCGGCACCACTCTCCGTCGTACCGGCACTCAACATCACGACGGGTCGCGGATGGTCGCGCATGATGAACTCCAGCGCCGCCAGCCCATCGAGCCCGGGCATGTCCACATCGAGCGTGACGAGATCGGGGCCGAGGCTCGCGACCTGCCGGAGCGCATCCTGCCCGTCACGGGCGGTCCCGACCACCCGGAACTCGCCGGTGGACTCCACGACTTCGCTCACCAGTTTACGCATGAAGGCGCTGTCGTCGACCACGAGCACGCCGGGTCGGGTGTCACCCATCGAGACGGACGTCTCAGCGTTCGACATGTGCACCTCGTACCATGTGGACCGGCCCACGCCAGAGGGCCATATCAGGGGGCTCCGAACGCCGCCAGCACGTCCTCATCGGCCCGCGCCCCCTCGACCACACCGATCACGGGGTCTGCGTCGTTGATCCCACCGGCGGCGGTCGCGGGCTGGGGCAGCGCGGACAGATTGGCCATGACGATGCGATTACCGGGGTCGAGCGCCCACGCCTGCTCCCACGCGTGGCGGGCGTCGTCGAGCGCCCCGCGGCGATAGTGGATGTTGCCGAGCTTGAGGTGCACATCGGGACCGTGGGACGGCGCGAGCCGCACCACGCGCACGAACGCATCGAACGCGTCGTCGTAGCGCTGCCCCCGATAGAGATAGTCTCCGAGGTTCTTGTGCAGGTGCGCACAATTCGCGTCCTCGAGCAGCGCATGCTCGAGGGTGCGTGCCGCCAGTTCATAGCTCCCGCGCCGTTCGTGCACCACGGCCAGATTGTTGTGCAGCGTGACCACGTGCGGGTACACCGCGAGCCCCTCCTCCAGAATAGCCAGGGCCCGTCGGCTATCCCCAGCCACGGCAGCCGCGAGGCCGGCCGCGTGGAACCAGGCGGCTGACGGCTGCCGCGCGCCCCACTGCGCCCGCGCTTCGGCGAGATGCGCGTCGGCGACCGCAAGCTCCCCGGCCTGCAGCGCGAGCGTGGCGCGCGAGAGGGCAATCCGCGGATCCGGCATCGTGCCCGAGCGACGCGTGGCTTCCTCGAGCGCCCGGGCGGCGCCCACCGGGTCGCCGACCTGTTCGAGCGCGAAGGCCAGATTGTGCAACGCCGCGGTAGGCGCGTCGGGCTCCCGCGACGCACGCGTGAAGGTGGCGACGGCCTCCGGCCACTCGCCGCGGCGCGCGTGCACGAGACCGACATGGAAACGCGACACGCCGTCGGCCTCGCGCAGCTCGAGCACACGGCGGAATTCGCGCAGGGCTTCGTCGAGCATGCCCGTGCGGTAGAACGCGATGCCGAGATTGCGATGCTCGGCCACCCGGCTCTCCGGAGGCGACTGGCGGCGTGCGGCACTGCGCCCCACGCGCTGCACATAACCGGCCGACAGCAGTCCGTAGATGGCCTTCCCGGCGTCGAACTCGCTCAAGCCCGAGCGCTCCATGACGGCGTGCACGTCGTGCGTGCCGTCGAGCAGGGGCAGGATGCGCTCCTGCTCCTCCGACAACGGGACCTCGCGCGCCTGCACGCGGGCGCTGTCGATCTCGAACAGGAGATCGAACGAGGGAATCTTCTTCTCGATAAGCGACCACTCGTCCACCCGCCGCGCGCCTTCCAGCAACAGCGAATCGGCGCTGACGGAGAAGAGGGGGGGATCGACCGTCAGGTCGTCGTCGGGTTCGAAGGTGAAGGTCCCCTGCGTCCAGCCGAAGAGATGGTAGACCACCTCTTCGACCTGCGTGCGATGCACGTGCAGCAGCAGATCGCGATCGACCTGCGCGGTGTCGAGCAGGGCCTTCGCCAGTTCGCGGTCATCCTGCACGGGGAGGTGGGCCGCCAGCCGCGCGAGGGCGTCGGCGGGCACGGCCCCCAAGCGCACGAGCCGATCGCCAAGTCGGTCGCGACGATTCACGATGGAGGCGTGCACAACACGCCCGTCCGCGAAATGAATGGTGCCGAAGCTGCCGTCCCGCGCGATGCTGAGACATCCGGTTTTCTGCCCGAGCGCGAGCAGCTGCAGCACGTCGGCGAGACTGGCCTCGCTGAGATTACCGCGAATGGCCATCAGCGATATTCCTCAATGAGCCGTCCACCGATGTCGGGCCACTGCCACATGGTCTTCTCGCGATCATCGAAGAACGAATCACGTTCCCCGGGCGCGCGGCCCGCAAGCTGCTCGAGACGCCGCCGTTCCCGCGCGGGAAGCATTACCACCAGCCCGCCCTCGAAGCGTGACCGCATCCGGTCGGCGAGCCCCATCATCTCCCTCGGGGCACGCGTACTGGTGAGCACGACCTGCGCCCCGCGTCCCACCAGCAGGTTGAACAGGTGAAAGAGTTCGTCCTGTGTCCGTTCTTTCCCTTCGAGCGCCTGGATGTCGTCGAGGATGAACACATCGGCGTGACGATACCGGAGACGCCACCGTTCCACGCCGCCTTCCTGCATCGCCGCGATGTACTCCTCGACGAACAGCCGCGCGGAGAGGCATGCCACGGCCATGCCGGTCCACCGTTCCCGTACGGCATTGCCGATCGCGTGCGCGAGATGCGTCTTGCCGCTGCCGGCCGGTCCGTACAGGAACAGTGGGTTGTAGCCGCCGCCGGGCGCTTCGATGACCGCGTCCACCGCGCTTACGGCCAACTGGTTTTCCGGCCCCACGTCGAGGGCGGCGCGCGTGAACCCCGGCGAGGGCTGCGGCAGCGGCAAGGCGGTGGCCAGGGTGTTCTGTACCAGGTCGCGCGCCGCGGGAATGGCCTCGACATTCCGGAAGACCGCGTGTCCACGCAGGGAGGGATCGATCGTCACCGCCTGCGTCTCCAGGCCACGCAGATGTTCGACGGCGGCCGCATACGCGCGCAGCAATCCATCGACGTCCGGCGCCTGCGGCAAGTTCATGGCGCGCTCGAGCACCCCCACGTTCCACCCGTCCTGACGATAGCTCGCGACGGCCTCGCCCAGCCGCACACGCCACGGCTCGACGCGCGCTTCGACCTCGTGCAGCACGTCGGCGAGGAAGCCCTCGTAATCCGCGCCGTTAGGGATGATGGCCTGAATGCGATCAGGCGTCAGCGGGGCCACAGGCGACGCGCTCACCCCGAGCACGGCGCGCACTTCCTCGCTCGCGATGGGCTGACCGTCGAGCTGCTGGTAGGCGGTGATCTTGTTCAGCGCCCCCTTCAGTTCACGGACATTGCCGAAGGGCAGCCGCGCCACCTCGTCGAGCACACCGGCGGCGAAGTCCACGTGGCGCTCCGTGGCCACGTTGCGCAGAATCGCGAGACGCATTTCGAAGTCGGGCGCCCCCACATCCACCACCAGCCCACCGGACAACCGCGACAGCAACCGCTGATCCACATCGGGAATGTCCGACGGCTGCCGGTCGCTCGTGAGGACGAGCTGCTGGCCGCCGGTGAGCAACACGTTGAGCAGGCGGAGCAACTCACTCTGCGTTTCCTTCTGTCCCGTGAGGAACTGCACATCGTCGAGAATGAGCAGATCGACACCAGCGAACGCCTCGAGGAACTGCTGCGGCTGTCCCACGGCCACAGCCTGATGCAGCCGTTCGGCGACCTCCTCGCCCGACGAGACGCGCACCTGCAACGACGGCTGGACCTCACGCGCCCGATGGGCAATGGCCGCCACGAGGTGCGTCTTGCCGAGTCCCGACCCTCCGTACACGAACAGCGGGTTGTACGCCTGTCCGGGAGCCTCGGCGACCGCGCGCGCGGCCGACACAGCGAGCCGATTGGAAGCGCCGACAACGAACGTGTCGAAGCGCAGTCCGCCCTCACGAGGCATGCCCTCACGAGGCATGATCACGCGGCCACTCCCGACGCCGCGGGGTCGGCGATCGCGGGGGCATACACGGGCGTCCGCAGCGCGGCGTTGGCGCGCTGACCGGCGGGCGTCCCGTCTTCGGCGCCAAGGCGGCGCAGGACGGTGCGACCGAGCGCGCGCAGCGTATCGAATACACCGGTCCCGCTGAGCGCATCGGCGGCGTATTCGGGCACCCCGCGGAAGTTGAGGGCCGCCGAGAGGTCGGCCACGCTGGCCGACAGCGACAGCGGGAGGTCCTGCTTGTTGTACTGCATTACGATGGGCAGGGCACGCGCATCCACGCCGTGTTCGGCGAGGTTGGCGTGCATGTCCTGCAGACTCTCGATGTTGTCATCCCAGCGATGGCGCTGACTGTCGGCGACGAAGGCCACACCGTCCGCCCCCTGGAGCACCAGCTGGCGGATGGCTTTGTAGTACGGCTGGCCCGGTACCGTGTAGAGCTGGAAGCGGACGCGATAGGCGCCCACGGTCCCGAGATCGACTGGGAGGTAGTCGAAGAAGAGCGTCCGGTCGCGCCGGGTGGCCAGAGACGTGAGTGAGCCCACCTGCCCGCTCGGCAATGCCGAATGCAGGTAGGTGAGATTCGTCGTCTTGCCGGACCGGCCTGGACCGTAGTAGACCAGCTTGCAGGTGATCAGCCGGGTGGCGTGATCGACAATGGGCATGCGCCCGCTCCTCTCCCTCGCCGCACCCCGACGAGGTCGTCGGCGCGCCCGTTTCGTGGATACGTGTCCGCCCCGCGGTTACGGGAACAGCAACGCGTGCAATCGGGCTGCCAGCGCCGCGGCCTCACGCACACGCTCGGCGTTCGGCAGCGGATCTGGTGCCCGCAGGGCCGCGTTCCAATGGGCCATGGCCCCGACCAGGTCACCCGCGCGCGCCAGATCGTCACCGCTCTGGCACAACTCGCGGGCGATCCCCACGTCGGTAGCCCCGGCCGTCCTGGGCTTCGGCACCTCTCCTCCGATGGACGGTTCAACCGGCGTGAGGGCAACCGGCTCGACGGTGGCGGGCGTGGTCCGCCAGAGGGCACCGCCAAGTGGCAGGCCGTCCTCGGTCAGGACGCCGTGCTCGATGGGATCGAAGAGGGAATCCTCGTCATGCACGCCTGGCGGGCCCGGCACCGCCGTGTGGGTGCCCGACGGCACCCACAGGTCCGACCGTGTCACGCCGGAGGCCTGCCCCCGCGTATCGTGCGGTCCCGCGGGGGACGATGGCTGTACGGTGGGCATCGCGGCGACTGCGGGCGGCGTGGGGTTCTTGCGAGGAACCGGCTGCCCTTCGCGCAGTGCGAGAATGCCCGCGCCGATGAGCTCGTACACCAACTGGGCGACGTCCGTGAGGGCACGTTGCATGGCGGACGCGAGCGCCATGAGGTCACGCTGGCCATCGATGCGCGTGAGGAGGTCCCACTGCGGCGGGGTGAGCCGGAGGAGTGGCAATTGCTGCGGCTCGACATCGACGAAGGTCGGGATGACACGCGCGTGAGGGACCCGTGCCTCGATGCGCTGCCACACCTCGGCGCGCACGGCCGCCTCCATGAGCAGTGGCTCGACGGCCAAACGCACCGACGTTGGATGGATCGGCCGTTCACCCGGGGCAAACCGAAAGGTCCCATCGCGCCACAGCAGCACGTCCTGCACCGCCGCGGCCATGTCCGCCAGGTCGCCCGCGCGACGGCGCGGTGCGGTGAGGTCGTTCACGCGGTCCGCGTTCACCACCTCCGCGTCGATGAGGACACCGGCGTCGAAGGCGATCTGCGCCCGACGGCCCTGCAGCGGGGCATGACAGTGCAGCACTCCGGACTTGCGCCCCAGCGCGAGCAGCTGGAGCACGTCGGAGAGTGCGAGATCCCGGAGGCGGCCCTCGAGTGCCATGCGCGCGTTCCTAGGCGACCGACGCGCTGGCGGATGCCGAGAACGTGACTCCGGCCTCACGCGCGGTAGGCGCAAGCGAGGCACGCGCAAGTGCGGCACGCGCCCGCGCACTCCAGGGCTCCGCGTCCGCGAGGCGCGACAGACGTCTCCAGCGTGCGAGCGCATCGCGGAGGCGGGACTGTCCCGTGAGCAGCACGCCGTCGAGCCACAGGGCGGCGCCGTGGTCCGGATCGTAGCGCAGCACCCGATCGACGGCCACGCGCGCGTCCTCGACACGCGCTTCCGCCAGCAGCACCTCGGCGAGGACGGCGAGAGTGTCCAGATCGGTCGGCACACGCGTCAGATGGTCGGCGAGCAGCTGGCGTGCCTCGGCGTATCGATTCGCCTCCCGGTGCACCAGGGCGAGTTCCACCGTGGCTTCACGCCACGCGGGAGCCGCCGCGAGGGCTGCGACAAGTTCGAGACGCGCGGCCAGCAGGTCGCCGCGCTCGCGCAGCAGACGGGCGATCGCCACGCGCGGCGTGGGGCGCAGCGGGTCACGGGCGAGGGCCCGGCGATAGAAGCCCAGCGCCAACGACTCGTCGCGCAGGCGCACCGCCACGTCACCAGCGAAGTGGAGCAGCGCCGCGCTCTCCACATCGTGGCGGAGTAATCGCAACAGGGCCGCTCGGGCTTCCTCCCTGCTCGCCGCGTCGCCCGTGGCCGCGAGCGCGGCGGCGCGTAGCGCCAGCGCGTTTATGTGGTCGGGCGCCACCGCCGACACCCGTCGCAGCAACGGCAAGGCCGCGGCCGCGTCGTCGAGCAGCGCATGCGAACGGCACTCCCCGATGGCCGCGCGCATCCACAACGACTGGCGCGTCGCGCGTACCGGATCGGCGTCATCGGACGCCGCCACCGCCGGCGCCGTCTCGATAAGCTCTCGTGCTGCCCGATACCGCTCAATGGCCTCGCCGTGCAGTGTGCGAACGGCGAACGCATCGGCCGCGTCGCATCCGGCCCGCACGCGCTCTTCGATGGCGAGCAAAGACGGCGTCGAGGTCGGCGGCTCCGGGAACAGCGCGTCCACTGCGGCGTCGGCAATGGTCACCCCGACCAGTGGCGTGCCCCCCACGAGACTCAGCAGATCCACGGGCCCCACCGACTCGGGGCACTCCCGTTGGAGGTCGATCCCCACCGTGAGCCGATCGTCCTTTCGCACGGGCGACAGGGTGAGGGCCACCTGCGTCTCCCGCACCGCACCGTCGGCATCACCAAGTGCCTGGAGCGCGTGCGCGAGGGCATAGCGCGCCTCCGCATGCGACGGCCGGACGTCGACCGCTCTGGCCAGCGCCACGAGCGCCTCATCGGCGCGTTGCCCCTTCATGAAGACACGGCCAAGCGTATACCAGACCTCCGCTTCACGGGGATGAAACTCCGCAAGTTCCCGCAGCAGCGACAGCGAGGCCAAATCATCACCATGCGCCGCATACCAGCGTGCGAGGTTGAGCCGTGCCAGCACGAGCGTGGGATCGAGCTCAGCCGCTCGCGCGAACGCCTCGCGGGCGGCATCAGCATCGCCGCGGTCAGCGAGGGCGACCCCCAAATTGTTGTACGCCAAGGCATGTCGCGGGTCGATGCGCAGCGCGCGACGATAGCTGTCGGCGGCCGACGACACCTCGCCTGCCTGATGCAGCGCCACACCGTGCTCGTTCCAGCAACGCGCCGACTCGCCGAGTCCCAACAGCGCCTCGTATCGCAGGCGTGCCGATGCTGAATCGCCATCGAGCAGATCGAGTTCGGCGAGCGCATGCTGCACCAGGCGCCGATCCTCACCCTGAGCGAACGCGCGCTCGAACTCCTGACGCGCTTCGCGGAAGTAGCCGCGCTGCCGGAAAGCCAGCCCGAGCCCGTATCGCGCCATCGCACCATCAGGTTCAACCGCCAGCACGCGCAACTCCGCGCTCGCCATGGGCGGTGCGTTCTGTTCGATGACGAGGTCGCCCTGGAGTGCCTCAAGCGCAGGGTTCAGCTGCGACGCGCGCCGCGACGCCTCGAGGGCGGCCTCATGATGCCCCATGTCCCCGAGCACGAAGCTGCGCAGGAGATACGCATCGGCGTGATCGGCGTGTTCGAGGAGGAGCATCTCGAGCACCCCCAGCGCCTGTTCGTTCTGCCCGCGCTGATACAACACCTCGGCGAGATGCAGTCGGGCATTGCCCGCCGCCCCAGCATTGACGGCACGTTCGAACCACCGTTGGGCCCGACGCAGGTCACCCGCCTGCTGTTCAATGAGTCCGCGCCCGAACAGCGCTTCGCCATCGTCGGGATCCTCGGCGATGAGCGCATCGAGCAGTCGGATCGCCTCATCGCGACGCCCGAGCAGGCGCACCAACTGCGCCCGTTCGCGCAGGGCCGTGCGGTCGTCCGGATTGGCAGTGATGCGCTGCTCGAGCGCGCCGAGACGTCCGTCGCAGGCGCCCGGCTGAGCGGCGGCCATTTCCAGATTGAGTGCCGCGGTGCGCATGCGCGGAGCGATCGCGAGTGCGCGCAGGAAGGCGTCTACAGCCTCCGCGTGCAATCCGCGCGCATGATACAGCACGCCGAGGTTGTTGAAGGCGCCCGGGTCGTGCTGATCGATTCGATCGGCGAGGGCCCGCAGCAGGCTCGTTTCCGAGCTACCGGAGGTACCGTGCATGATGCCGCCCGGCTGCGTCAGGCGAGACGAATCGCGCGCAGCATCACCTGCAGCGACGCCGGATCAGGGAGCAGGAGAAAGTACCCGCGCAGGGTCAGATCCGTCTCGCGAAGCACGAACTCACTCTCCACGCACAGCACCGAATCGGGATCCGGCGCGAATTCCCCGAAGGCGCTGGTAAGCACGGCGGTGGACAAATCGATGACCAGCGACGGCGGGGACGGCAGCAGCAACATACCGAGGAAGTCGCTCAGGGCATTCATGTAGGCGCCGCTGAGGATGTTCCCTGTTTCCTTGATGGCCGACGATTCGAGTTCGCTGAATGCGACCGAGCTCCCCACCGGCCGGCGCAGCATGAGTTCGGCCAGCCGCATGACGGTCGGCTTCGGGAACACCAGCAGCGTGCGCCCCGACAGATCGCCCAGCATGTGCATCATCACGGCGGCAACGGGTTCCTCATCGCCTGCAAACTGTGCCGGCAGGTCTTCGATGCTGGCCACGGTGATGGCCGGCACCTTGATCATGATGGTACTGCCCGTCAACTGCGACAGTGCCGTGGCGGCATGCCCGGCGCCGATGTTGGCGATCTCGCGCAGCGCATCGAGCTGAATGCCGGTGAGCATGCGCGTGGCCGGTGCTTTGTCCTGCTGCCTGATGACGTCCGCCATGACTGGTTCCTGAAATCCGTGTCAAACGATACTCGGCACATCGATGATCAGTGCCGGGCTGCCGTCACCCAGGACCGTTGCCCCGCTGAACCACGGGGCCGCCCCGCGCACCACATCCAGTGGCTTCACGACGATGTCCTGCTGCGCGACCAGCGCGTCGACCAGCAAGGCCACCCGTCGCCCACCAGACTCGACGACGGCGATGTGCTGATCGCGGCCCTCGGCGTCACGCGACGCGTCGTAGGTGGACGAACGAACCAGCCCGAAACGTTCACCGAGCGCCACCAGTGGAACGACCGCATCATGAATCGTGACAGAGGGTCTCGCGGCGTGATGCACCCGCAGGGATTCGTGATACTCCAGAGCTTCCTCGACATGCGCAGCGGGAAGCGCGAAGGTGCTCCCGGCGACTTCCACCACGAGGGCCCTGGTGATCGCGAGGGTCATGGGGAGCCGCAGCGTCACCACGGTACCGACGCCCTCGATGCTTTCGAGCTCCAGCTGTCCACCGAGCGCGCGCACCCGCGTATTCACCACGTCGACGCCGACGCCACGTCCCGAGAGACTGGTGACCCGGCGGGCCGTGGAGAACCCCGGGTGGGCAATGATGCGCAGCAGGGTTTCATCGTCGAGCCCATCGCAGTCGTCGGGGACCAACCCGTGCTCCCGCGCGCGGAGCAGCACGCCATGACGATCGATGCCGCGCCCATCGTCCTGCACCTGTATCACGATGGTGGCGCGGTCGCGGGCGGCACGCAGCACCAGCTCGCCGCGGGGTGGCTTGCCGGCGGCCTCGCGTGTCGCGACGTCCTCGATCCCGTGATCGAGCGCATTGCGCAGCAGGTGGAGGATGGGATCACCGATGGCGTCGAGCAGCGACCGATCAAGTTCGATCTCACGCCCTTCCATGACGAATGCCACGTCCTTGCCGAGCTCGCGGCTCACATCGCGCACGAGGCGCGGGAACCGATCGAAGACCTGTCCGACCGGCAGCAGCCGCGACTGCAACACTTCGTCCTGCAGCGCGCTCACGAGCCGCGCGGCGTCGCGGGCGGCTCGATACACGTCACGATCGGGGTGATCGAGCGCTTCGATACGGCGCAACAAGCGGTCTCGCGTGAGGACCAGCTCTCCCACGAGATCGAGCAGCGTGTCGAGGCGGCGGGCATCGATGCGGACGGTACGCGTGGCTTCCGGGACCCCAGTGGTCGCCAAGCGCTCCGCGACCTGCGACGCCAGGGCCGGCACCCGTACCTGCACCTTCGCCACATCCCCCGCGCTGCGCGCCGCCTGTTCGAGCATATCGTCGGTGACGTCGCTGACGACCGTGACGCGAAAGGCCCCGTCGAACGCCTCGTCCTGCCAGCGTGTTTGCGCCGGGTGCGTCCCGCGGATCTGCCCAAGCGGCGCGAGCTTCGCCAGCACGAGCATGGCGCGAACGCCCTTGAGCGGGCAATCGGCGGTGAGCCGGATGTCCACATGCCGCACATTGACGGCATCGGCGGGGGCGGACGGCCGCACGCGCGCTGATTCCGAGGACGTGGCGGTGGTATCGGGCAGGGCCAGCGTCTCGGCCGACGGCGTCTCGAGAACGGGGCGGCGCAGTCGCACGAGAATCCCGGCGATGGCGGCCGGTGCCGTGGCGACGCCGCGCGCGACGTCATCGATCGCCCCGCGCAGCACATCCGTGCCTTCGAACAGGAGCGCCAAGAGATCCGCATGCAGCGCTTCGTCGCCACTCCGCAGGGGCTCGCACCGCGACTCCAGCGCATGCGCCAGTCGCTCGATGGCCTCGTAACCCATCGACCCGGCCATGCCCTTGATGGTGTGCATGCCGCGAAACAGCGTGGCGACCTGCGCGGCCGTACTCACGCCGTCGGGCCCCCGGCGCCCCTCGTCCTCGAGCGCGAGCAGCGCGGTATCGAGTTCCGCGAGGTGTTCGCGCGCCTCGGCCTGGAACAGGGCCGCGTAGCGCGCCGTGTCCACGATTGGTGCCGCGCGGCCGCTTACGCGGCGAGGACGCGCGTCACCGCTTCCAGCACCCGGCTCGGCTGGAACGGCTTCACGACGAAATCCTTGGCACCGGCCTGAATCGCCTCCACCACGAGCGCCTGCTGGCCCATGGCGCTGCACATGAGGATGCGCGCCTGCGGGTCATGCTTCGTGATCTCACGTACCGCATCGATGCCGCCCATATCGGGCATCACGATGTCCATGGTGACCAGATCGGGGCGCAGGTGCTTGTACTTCTCGACGGCCTGTACGCCGGTCTCCGCCTCGCCCACCACTTCGAATCCCGCCTGGGTGAGGATGTCCCCCACCATGGTGCGCATGAAGATCGCGTCGTCGCAGATCAGAACCGTCTTGCTCACCGTGTCCTCTCCTCGGCTGAGTGCAGATGTCGCGCGCACAGCGCGACGGCGTCCAGCACGGTCGCGTCGGACGGCACATCGGGTTGGTCCGGTGTCGCCACGCGCACATCCTGAACGGTGTCCACGGTGAGCCCGATTGGCCGGGCCCCGTGCTCGAGGAGGACGATCGACCCCGGTGTGACGGCACGCTCTCCCGTCCGGAGGGCCTGGAGGTCCAGCACCGTGACGATCGCACCCCGGACATTGACAATACCGGCCTGTATGGCGGGGGCGCCGGGGACCGCTTTCAGCCCCAGGGGGCGCACCACCTCGCGCACCTGCTCCACCGGGATCCAGAACGCTTCGCCGGCCGACGTGACCACGAGCCATTGCGGGCGCTGGTCCTCGTCGGAGTCGAACACGTCACTCGCTGGCAGCCTCTCGGGCGCCGGAGTGCTCGTCGGTGCGGTAGAAGCCGAAGACATCGAGCGGGTCCTGATGCGTGGCGAGTTCGGGCATGTCACTGAGGGTCGCCAGTGACCGCCGGAGGTCGTCCGGGAGCGGGGAACGCAGGTCGATGACCTGTCCCGATACCGGATGCTTGAAGCGCAGCCAGGCCGCATGCAGGAAATGGCGACGCGGCGGCAGCGCGGCCAGCTTGCGCCCCCCGCCCCCGCCATAGGTATCGTCGCCGATGACGGGGTGGCCCACGCTCGACAGATGCACACGGATCTGGTGCGTGCGCCCCGAATGCAGGTGCGCCCGCAGCAGGTCCACGCTGTCGAAACGGGCCAGTCGCACGAAGTCCGTTCGTGCAGCCTTCCCCGTAGGGACGATCGCCATGCGTGTTCGGTCTCGGGGGTCACGGGCGATGGGTTTGTCCACCGTCAGGGTGTCCGCCGCGAGATGCCCCCAGCAGAGCGCGACGTAGCGACGCGTGACCTGGCGAGCGGCGAGCGCGGTGCTGAGGATCCGGTGCGAGGCATCGGTCTTGGCCACGACGAGCAGCCCCGAGGTGTCCTTGTCGAGTCGGTGGACCAGACCCGCGCGGTCTTCCCCGCCTCCCTCGGCCAAGGGTTCACCGCGCCCCATGAGGGCGTTCACCAGCGTCCCGCTCCAGTTGCCCGGAGCCGGATGCACGACCATGCCGGCCGCCTTGTCCACGACCAGCAAATGCTCGTCCTCGAACACGATGTCGAGCGGAATCTGCTCCGGCACGATTTCGCGCCCCGGCGGAGGTGGTACGACCACCTGCACCATGTCGCCGGCCTCGGCCCGATAGCTGGCTTTCTGCCGGCCACCGTTCACCTGCACATGCCCGTTGGCAATGAGCGTGGCCGCCTGCGTGCGCGACAGCGACCCATGCCGGGCTACCAGCAGGTCGAGCCGCTCCCCGGCGTCTTCGCTGACCGTGATCTGAAATTCGGCGCCGCCGCTCACGAGGCGCCGCCGCCCTGCCCTTCCGCACCGGTCGCCTCGGCTGCCTTGGCGGCTGCCTGTATCGCCTGATCTTCCTGCCAGAGGGCCAGTAGCAGACACACAGCGCCGATGGTCACCGCCGTGTCCGCCACATTGAAGGTCCAGAAGCGGGTGGTCCCGATGCCGATGTCGATGAAATCCACCACCCCTTCACGCAGGCGAATACGATCAAGCAAGTTGCCGATCGCGCCGCCCACGATGACCGGAACGCCGAATGCCGCAATTCTGGAGGTTCGCGTGAGATCACCGGTGGCCTTGAGAAGGCCCCCCACAATGACCACGCTCAGCCCCGCGAAGATCCACCGCGACCCCGGACCGAGGTGCATGCCGAAGGCCGCCCCCGGGTTATAGGCGAGGGTGAAACGCACCACGTCGCCAATGATGTCGTGCGGCATGTGGCGGGGAACGAGATGCTCGACGGCCAGCGCCTTGGTTACGAAATCGAGCACAACCGTGATCGCGACGATCACCCAGAAGCGCACGGTGGAGGACGCGGCGGGCGTATCGAGCAGCTCCGCATCGGCGGCAACGGAGCGCGCGGCGGGCGGCCGGGTAGTAGACGGCATGGTCAAGGGGCGTAATCGGCCGTATCGGAGGGAGCGGCCGCCTGTGCGCGAGCCGCTTCGGCTAGTTCCCCCTCCCGACGTTCTTCGTTCCACAGCACCAACGCGAGCAGCATCGCACCGCCGCTCACGGCAATGTCGGCCACGTTGAACGTGGGCCAGCGATGAATGCCGAATCCGATGTCGATAAAGTCCACGACCCCGTACTCGGAGCGGATGCGATCGACGACATTCCCCACCGCACCCGCCGCGACCAGCCCGATAGCCAGCACGCGGCGGTAGTCACCGTCTTCGGTCTGCCGGTAGAGACGGCTCAGGATCACGAGTGCGCCGGCCGTGAGCCCCATGAAGATCCAGCGCGAGTACGGACCCAGGTGCAGCCCAAACGCCGCCCCCGGGTTGTACACGAGCGCGAAGCGAAGCCACTCACCGAACACCGGCTGCGGCGTCGCCGCGAGCGTCGCCTCGGCCACCAGCTTGCTGATCTGATCGAGTACGACGACGACGAGGAAGACGGGAAATGCGACGATCGCCTTCACGTCATCCCTTCTTCGCGTCTTCCTCGCGCTGCTTGCACGCGATGCAATACCGGGCGTTGGGGAGCGCGTCGAGCCGCTCGAACGCGATGTCCTCGCCGCACTGATGGCACTTGCCGAAGGTTTCCGGGGCCTTGTAGAGGCGCCGGAGGGCCTGATCGATGTGCCACAGGAATCGCCCTTCCTTGGAAGCGAACAAGAACGCCTTCTCGCGTTCCATGGCATCGGTTCCCTGATCGGCCATGTGGAAGGAGTACGCGCTGCTGTCCCCGTCTGCCGCTTCGCCGTTCGGGCCCAGGGTTTCACTGTGATGACCGAGCTCCTTCAGGACTCGCTTCCGCTCCTCGAGCAACCGCTTCTCGAAGTGCTGCAGCTGCTTTTTGGGCATCGGCTTCGGCTTCTTGGCGTCCTTCGCGGACGCGGGCTTCGATTCAGCCATCACAATTCTTCCCTGGTGAGCGCAAGCCGGAACGCACGTCCATCGACGTCGCCCGACTGCGTAGCGGTCCACATCGCGCCGTTGCCCTGATCGGCGAACGACACGCCCACTTCGTCGCCGAGCAGCAATCGGACGGCGAGCACCTCTTCGGCGATGCGGCTGCGGTGTGCAGCCACGGCGCCTTCCACCTCGGCATCGCCCGACACGGCGAGGACGATCCGATCACTGACTGCGAGCTGCGCTTCCTTGCGCAGGCGCTGGACGCGACTGATGACCTCGCGCGCCAGCCCTTCCAACCGGAGTTCCGGCGTGATGGTGGGGTCGAGTGCCACGCCATACCCACCATTTTCCTGAACAACCGCTGCACCGGAGGCGCGCCGGATGATGGCGACGTCTTCGGGGGCAATCAAGCGTTCGGCGCCGGCGGCCTGAATCGTGACACTCTGCCCAGCCGCTAACTGCTGCAGCACGGCGAGCTCGAGCGTGCCGATGACCTCGGCCACCTGCGGAGTCTCCTTGCCGAACTTCTTCCCCAGCGTTCGGAAATTCGCCTTGGCTTCGAGCGACACGAGCGAGTCGGTCGAAGTGACGAATTCCACCTGCTTCACGTTCAACTCCGACGCGAGCAGGTCGCCGAGGGTGGCCACGAGTGACGCGTCACCGGGCACGACGCACTGAATCGACGGGAGCGGCTGCCGTACCTTCACGTCGGCCACGTCACGCGCCGCATGGGCGAGGCCCGCGAGGGTGCGCACGTCGTCCATCGCCTTCTCGAGCGCGTCGTCCACCGGCGTGGGATTCGCGCGCGTGTACGACGCGAGATGCACCGACGTGCCCGTGAGGGCGCGGTGCACCGCATCGGTCATGAACGGCGCGAAGGGGGCCAGCAGCCGGCACGTGACGGTAAGCACTTCGTGGAGCGTGGCGAATGCCGCGCGATTGTCGGCGGTGTCCACCTCGTAGAATCGCGCGCGACTCTGCCGCACGTACCACTTGGAGACATCGTCATCCATGAACTGCATCACGCGACGGGCCGCCAATGTGGCGTCGTAGTTGTCGAGGTGCGCATTGACCTCGCGCTCCACCCGGGTGAGCCGCGAGAGAATCCACCGATCGAGCGCCGGCCGTTCACTCACCGCCGGATCGGCGGCGCTGGGCTGCCACCCGAAGTTGGCGTACTGCGCGAAGATGCCGTTGTACACGTTGCGGAACGTGAGCAGGAAACGCCCGGCCGTTTCGCGAATCGCGTTCTCGTCGAAACGGCGCGGCACCCACACCTGGCTCGACGCCACGAGGAAGAGACGCACGGCGTCGGCGCCGTGGCGCTCCATCACGTCCCACGGGTTGACCACATTGCCCTTCGACTTGGACATCTTCTGTCCCTGTGCGTCGAGCACGAGGTCGTTCACCACGACATTGCGATACGGCGCGGCGCGATCGTTGCCATTGTTCGGCAACGCGTCCCCCAGCGTGGTCGCGATCGCGATGAGCGAGTAGAACCAGCCACGCGTCTGGTCCACGCCTTCGCAGATGAAGTCGGCCGGAAACTGCGCGGCCACGACGTCCTGGTTCTCGAACGGGTAGTGCCACTGTGCGAAGGGCATCGAGCCCGAGTCGAACCAGGTGTCGATCACCTCGTTGACGCGACGCATGGTCCCCTTGCCGCTCGGCGCGGGCCACGTGTACTGGTCGATGTGCGGCTTGTGCGGATCGAAGTCCTCCGGCAGCGGCGTCCCAATGCGCTGCGCGAGATCGGCGTAGCTCCCGATCACGTCCACTTCAGTGGGATCCTCGTCGTTGATCCACACCGGGAGCGGCGTGCCCCAGTAGCGGTCACGCGAGATGGCCCAATCCACGTTGTTCGACAGCCACTCGCCGAAGCGCCCCGTGCCCACCTCGGTGGGATTCCAGTTCACCAGCGCGTTCCGCTGCAACAGCGCATCGCGCACTGCCGTGGTACGCACGAACCACGAGCCGCGCGCGTAGTACAACAACGGCGTGCCGCACCGCCAGCAGTGCGGATATGCGTGCACGAACTGGCTCGCCTTCCAGAGCACGTCACGTTCACGCAGCACCTCGATGATGCGCGGGTCGGCCTTCTTCACGAAGAGCCCCGCCACCTCGGGGGTGCCCTCCACGAATTCGCCGCGCGCATTCACCGGCTGCACGAACGCCAGACCATGACGCTGACCGGCAGCATAGTCGTCGGCACCGAATGCCGGGGCCATGTGCACCACGCCCGAGCCGTCATCGGCCGAGACGAACTCCTCGGGCACGATAACCTCGTGCCGGCCCTCGGCAGGATACTCGACCCAGTCGAGTGGACGACGGTAGCGACGACCAGCGAGATCGCTGCCCTTCATCGTACCGACCACGTCCCAGCGGTCGGCCCAATCAGCGCCAAGCACCCCGGGTACCCGCGCCTCGGCCAGGATGATCGTCCACTCGGCACCGGACTTCTTGCGCAGTTCGGCGTAGGTGAGATCGGGGTGCACCGCCAGCGCCGTGTTGGACACGAGCGTCCACGGCGTGGTCGTCCACACGAGAATACGACGACGCATCGCCGGCGCATTGCCCTGTTCGTCGAGCAGGTCGAGCGCCACGTACACGCTCGGATCCTCGACATCATCGTAGCCCTGCGCCACTTCGTGGCTCGACAGCGCCGTGCCGCAGCGCGCGCAATACGGCAGGATCTTGTGGCCGCGCGTGAGCAGCCCCTTCTCGTGCATGGTGCGCAGCGCCCACCACACGCTCTCCACGAAATCGTGCGAGTACGTGACGTACGGGTTGTCGTAGTCGAGCCAGTACGCGGTGCGATGCGACAGCTTCTCCCACTCGCCGCGATACTTCCACACGCTTTCCCGGCAGCGACGATTGAACTCCGCGACGCCCACCTGCTCGATGAGCTGCTTACCGCCCAGCTTCGCGATCTCGCTGGGATCGACGCCCTGCCTTGCCGCTTCCTCGCGCTGCAGCTCCTTCTCGACCTCGATTTCGACCGGCAGGCCGTGCGTGTCCCACCCCGCCTTCCGCGGCACGTAGAACCCCTGCATGGCGCGGTGACGGCAGAAGAGATCCTTGATGGTGCGCGCGAAGACGTGATGAATACCCGGGCGTCCATTGGCCGTCGGCGGCCCTTCGAAGAACACGAAGGGCTTGGCGTTGGCGCGAGCCGCCTGCGACTGCTCGAACAGCTTCTCGGTATCCCACGTGGTGAGGATACCGCGCTCGAGATCGTCGGCGCTGGTTTCCGGAAGCAACGGGTACAGCACGGTGTCCTGCGTCATGGGCACGGAAGGAGGAGAACGAAGAAAATCAGAGACGCGCCAGCACGCCGCGCACGACCGCCGAGAGCTTGGGCTCGGCGCTTTGGGCCACCGCGATGATCTCGGAGAGATGCGCCGGCTTGAGGGCGTCAGGCAGGCACTGGTCCGTGATGATTGACAGCCCGAGCACGCGCATGCCGCCGTGGACCGCGACGATGACCTCCGGGACGGTGCTCATGCCCACCACGTCGGCGCCAAGATTGCGCAGAAAACGATACTCGGCGCGTGTTTCCAGATTGGGCCCCTGCACCGCCACGTACACGCCCTCACGCAGCGCAATGCCGGCGTCGGCGGCCACCGCGCGGGCGACCCCGCGCAGCGCCGCATCGTACGGCTCCGACATGTCCGGAAAGCGCGGACCGAGCGAGTCGTCATTCGGACCGATGAGCGGGTTGTCGCCGAGCAGATTGATATGGTCGGCGATGAGCATCAGATCGCCGGGCGCCCACAGCGGGTGCATCCCGCCGCACGCGTTACTCACGATGAGCGTGTCGGCGCCGAGCGCCCGCAACACGCGCACGGGGAACGTGACCTGCTGCAGCGAGTAGCCCTCGTAGCGGTGGAAACGCCCCTGCATGGCGATCACCGTCTTGCCGGCCAGGGTTCCACAGAGCAAGCGCCCGGTGTGCGACTCCACCGTCGAGAGCGGGAAGTGGGGCAGCTCGCGGTACTCGATCACCTGTTCGACGTCGATCTCGTCGGCGAGTCCACCGAGGCCGGTGCCGAGGATGATCGCGCAGTCGATCGGCTTGTCGTAGCGCGCCCGCACGGCGTGCGCACACGCATCGATGCGTTCGCGCGTGTGCCCCGCGTGTGCCAGATGCGACTCCCCCGCCGCGACAGCACCGTTCACTGCTGGCCCTCTTCGATGGCGTCGAGCCAGCTGGGCGTAGGCGCCATGTTGCGGTGCGGCAGCTGCCGAATCTCGCGCGCTACCGAGGGTTCCTGCGCCACCGCCGCCGAGGCGGCCCGAGGTGTGGTGAAGTCCGGGAGCGGTTCCTGCTCACTCGAATTCAGTTCGGCGAGCTGGCGCTCGAGCTGGTTGCGGAGCTGCGCGAGATAGGCCCGGCGCGTGCGCCACAGCCCTTGGAGCTCCTGCTGCGCACGGGTGATTTCGTCGCGCACCGCGGCAAGATGCCGCTCGGCATCCTGCTGCGCTTCACGTACGATGAGCTGCGCCTCGCGCTCGGCCTGTTCGCGAATCTCGCCGCGCAGCTGCTGCGCGCTCACCAGCGCTTCGTTGAGCGCCTTGTCGCGCTCGCGAAACGACTTCAACTGGTCGTGAAGGGTGCGCGCCTTGACCTCGAGTTCCTGATTGGCGCGGGCCAGCCGCTCAAGCTCCTCCGCCACCTGCTCACGGAACTGGTCGACACGCCCCCGATCGTAGCCGCGCAATGCGCTGCCGAAGTCGTAGCGGCGTGCATCGATGGCCGTGAGGTGGAACCCCTGGGGGGCCCCCTGGAAGTCTTCGTCGGTCATTCGCTGTTCCGGGTGCGTCAGGTGCGACTACCGAAGAGCACGGTGCCGAGGCGCACATGCGTGGCTCCTTCTTCCACGGCGATTTCATAATCGCCGGACATCCCCATGCTGAGCCATTCGGCCGCATGACCGCCCGCGCGCAGCATGTCGCGGGCGCTGCGAGCGCCCGTGAACACGTGCCGCAACTCCGTTTCGTCGGCTTCGAACGGGGCCATGGTCATGGCCCCGCGTACGCGCAGCGAGGGCATCGACTGCAGACGGTCGGCGAAGGCCGGGACCTCGAGCAGCGGGAGCCCGCTCTTGCTGGACTCGCCACTCACGTTCACCTGCACGAGGACGTCGAGGGTTTGCCCCGCCTTGACCGCCTCGTCGTGCAGGGCCACCGCCAGCCGCTCACTGTCGAGTCCGTGCACCAGATCGAAGCGCAATGCATGCCGAGCCTTGTTGCGCTGAAGGTGACCGATGAGGTGCCAACGCACGGGCGCCCTCACCACGGCCATCTTGCTTTCGGCTTCCTGCACGCGGTTCTCGCCCACATCGGTCACGCCCGCCTGCCACGCCGCTTCGACCGCTTCAGGGCCGTGCGTTTTGGTCACCGCCACGAGCGTGACCTCCTGACCATGTCCGCCGCGGTCGCGCGCCTCGGCGATGCGCGCGCGCACCTCCGTTACCGCTTCCTGCACGGCCTCCGGCCGCAGTGTCGCGACATGGTCGGAAATTGGCATAGCACATAAGGTTAGATACCGCTGCACCCCGACACAAGTAACGTATCGGTGAGGCCGCCCACCGCTGCGCACCGTAGCAGTTCCTGCGCCGTCTGCGCCGCCGGTTCCGCGAAGGGCGGCAGCGGCCGCAGCGCCCCCGGGGGCACCTGGTCGCGGCTCGCCCGCATGGCCCGCGTATCCAGCACGGTGGCCCCGGCCGCCACCGTGCTGTCGGGGGCGTACACCGCCCCTTGCAGGGCCCAGCCGATCGTGGGATCGAGGCGCTTCCGATCAGCCGCCGACAGGAGCGCACTCACGCGGAGCGACCGGCGTTGACGCGAGCTCTGCGCCATCACCGATGCGAGGGTGGCGTCGACGCCACCCCATGCTGCCACCCGCGCGCGCGGCAGCACGCCCGACCGCGCCAGACTCGCCCGATACCATTCGGCCCCCAACAGCGGAACGGTCACGATGGTGACGTCGGGGCGAACATCCTCGACCTGCTGCAGATACCACAGCGGGAAGGTGTCGTTGTCGCCGCCGGCGACCAGAACGCCACCGCCCGGCACCGCTTCGAGCAGTAAACGGGCGTACGTGCGGGGCAGCGTAACGACCGGTTCCAGCGTACGGTCGGTCACGGGCCGATTGGCCAGCACCGGGACGAGGGCCAGAGAGAAGGGGAGCAAGGCGACCGGCGCGGGCAGCCGACGAGCAAGCGCGGTGGCCACGGTGGTGAGCCCCGCCCCGGCCAGCAATCCCCACGTCCAGAACCCCAGCGCGAAAAAGTAATCGCGCTCACGGGCCTCGTGCGGCGCGTCTGCCGGAAGCACGCCCACCCCGAAACTCGGACCAGCCCGCAGGTTGAGCCAGAGGGCGATGCCCACGGTGGCACTCACCAGCAACACCAGCATCCCCCGCCCCACCCGCGCGTCGACGCGCCAGAGCCGCCGCAAACCAAGGACGCCCAGCCATGCCCACGAAAGGGACAGCAACGTGCGCCCGAGGGCCGGCTCCGGATGCGGGTGCACGCCGAGGGCCACCTGCCAGTCCGCCCATTCGAACAGGTTGCCGATCTGTAGCCAGAGCGGGGCGCGTCGCGGCCAGAGTCCTGCCACGGCATACTGCTCGCGGCGCAGCACCGCGACGAGCGAACGCAGCGTTTCCGGATCGCCGCTGTCGAGGGCCGGATTCCGGGCGGACAGCAGCGGAAGGACCGCCACTGCCGAGAGGCCGAGGGCGAACAACGCCGCCCACGCGGCGACCTGCCGCGCGCGTGGCCGCTCCCCGCGCCATGCGAGGGTGACCGCCGCGGGTACGGCCACGAGGACGGACAGATGCAGCGGCACGGCCAGGCCGGCCAAAAAGGCGACCAGCGCGCGCCCACGCTGCCGCTGCGCGGACGTGGCCTCGATGCGTCCGGCATACTCGCCCGCGAGCAGCACCGCGACGCTCGCCAGCATCGCCACGGCGTAGACTTCGGTCTCCGTGGCGTTGTTCCACACGCTGTACATGGTGCCGGCCATCACGGCGGCAACCACCGCGCCGCGGGCCCCGATCCAGCGGGCGAGCGCATATGCCGCGGCGCCCCCCGTGAGCGCCGCCGCCCAGACGGACAGCAGGGTCACCGCACGTGGTGGGGCAGCACTGCCGAACAGCTTTGCCGCCACGTTCGCAAGCAACACCCAGAGTGGCGTCCCCGGCGGATGCGGGATCCCCAGCGTATGCGCCGCCGTCATGAACTCGGCGGCGTCCCAGAACGTGAGATCGGGTGCCGCGGTGGCGAGATAGATGCCCAAAAGCACCATCGTCGCCACGACTGCGGCGACGATGGTATTGGGCAACGTGATTCGACCGGCTGGCCTCAACGAGCGGCCATTACGCGGGAGCGACCTCGGGGCCACCGAGCAGCGGCGGCGTCACAGGGCGCGGGGCCGCGACCGGCGTGGCGATCGGTGCGGGCGGCGACGGGAAGTCCGGGCCGCTCCGCGGCGGCAGCGGCTTGCCGTCCTTGAGCAGGATGATGTCGTCGCGCGTGAGCGTCTCACGCTCGAGCAGCATCGTGGCCACGGAATCGAGGAGTGTGCGGTGCTCGGTGAGTACCGATACCGCGCGCGCATGCGCTTCGAACGCCACGCGCTTTACCTCGGAATCCACGAGCTGGGCGGTCTGTTCGGACACTTCGCGACGCGACTGGATCTCGCGACCGAGGAACAGCTCCTGCTCGTTGTCTCCCACGAGGATGGGGCCGATGGTATCCGACAGCCCCCACTGCGTGACATAGCGACGCGCAATGCTCGTGGCCTGCTGGATGTCACTCGCGGCGCCCGTGGTCACGCGATTGTGACCGAACACGATTTCTTCGGCCGCGCGACCGCCGTAGGCCATCACGAGACGCGCTTCGAGCTGCTCACGCGTCACGGACACGCGATCGTCTTCGGGGAGCGTGAACGCAATGCCGAGGGCGCGGCCGCGCGGCACGATGGTGACCTTGTGGAGCGGATCGTTGCCCGGCACCATCATGGCGCACACGGCATGTCCCGCCTCGTGGAAGGCGGTGAGCCGACGCTCCTCCTCCTTCATCACGAGCGACTTCCGCTCGGCCCCCAGCATGACGCGATCCTTCGCTTCCTCGAGATCGCTCATGTAGATCTTCTCGTGATTCTTGCGGGCCGCGAGCAGCGCGCCTTCGTTCACAAGGTTGGCGAGATCGGCACCGGCCATCCCCGGGGTTCCGCGCGCGAGCGAGGTCACGCTCACGTCGTCGGCGATGGGCTTGTTGCGCAGGTGCACCTTGAGGATGCCCTCGCGGCCGCGAAGGTCGGGCGCGTCCACCACGATTTGGCGGTCGAAGCGGCCCGGGCGCAGGAGCGCCGGATCGAGTACGTCGGGACGGTTCGTCGCGGCGATGAGGATCACGCCGTCGTTCGACTCGAAGCCGTCCATTTCGACCAGAAGCTGATTGAGCGTCTGCTCGCGCTCATCGTGACCACCGCCGAGTCCGGCGCCGCGATGACGGCCCACGGCGTCGATTTCGTCGATGAAGATGATGCACGGCGCATGCGCCTTGCCCTGCTCGAACAGATCGCGCACGCGCGAGGCGCCGACGCCGACGAACATTTCGACGAAGTCGGAACCGGACATGCTGAAGAACGGACGGCCCGCCTCGCCGGCCACGGCCTTGGCGAGCAGCGTCTTGCCGGTACCCGGCGGGCCCACGAGGAGGGCGCCCTTGGGCAGACGGCCACCGAGCTTCGTGAACTTCTGCGGGTCCTTGAGGAACTCGATGATTTCCTGCAGCTCGACCTTAGCTTCATCGGCACCGGCCACGTCGGCGAACGTGATCTTCGGCGTGTCGCCACTGAGCAGCTTCGCTTTGCTCTTGCCGAACGAGAACGCCTTGTTGCCGCCGGCCTGCATCTGGCGGAACAGGAAGATCCAGAAGCCGATGAGCAGCAGGTACGGCAGCATGGTCACGAGGAGACTGCCGAAGTTGGCGCGCGGCTCCGTCGTGGCCGTCTTGACGCCGGCCTTGTAGAGGTCTTCCTGCTCCTTCGGGGCCGAGCCCTGCACCAGACGCACCGTAAAGCGCTTGGCCGGGCGGTTGGACACCCGGACTTCCTGGTTGAACTGGCCCGTGAGGACGTTTTCGGTGAACGTGGCCTGCTTGATGTTGCCGGCGGCCAGTTGCTGGCGGTAATCGGAATAGCCGATTTCCGGGGCGGCCGCTTCGCGGCCGTTACCGTACGAGAGGAACGCCACCGGGATGAGGAGCACGAGGATCCAGAACGAAACCGTCTTGGAGATCCGGCCCCAGTTGGTGGGCTTCTTCGGCGAGGGGGTCATGTTTGGTGCCATGGGATAACCGCCTTACTGCAGGCTGGCCACGTACGGGAGGTGCCGGAAATTCTCGGCGTGATCCAATCCGTACCCGACCAGGAATTCGTGCGGGGCATCGAACCCGATGAACCGCGTGGGATGGTGGAGCTCGGTCGCGATGTGCTTGTGCAGCAACGCGCAGATTTCCAGCGACTTGGGCTTCCGTTCACCGAGGAGTTCGACGAGCCGATTGAGGGTCCGCCCCGAATCCACGATGTCCTCGACGAGAAGAATGTGTTTGCCTTCCAATTCCGTTTCCGGATCGTACAGCAAACGCACCACGCCGCTCGATTCCATCGCATCACCGTACGACGACGCGACCAGGAAATCCACCTGCAACGGCCGGGCGATGTGTCGCACGAGGTCGCTCAGGAAGATGAAGCTGCCCTTGAGCAGCCCCAACACCAACAGATCTCCATCGGGATAGGCGGCCGTGATGGCGGCCCCGAGTTCACGCACCTTGGCATCGATCGTGGACGCGTCGTACACGATGCGCTTGACGGCACGCCCGTCCAGCCGCGGATCAACGGCCCCGCCCGTGATGGAACCCCCAGCTTGCTCAGTCAAACTCGCGCTCACACCGGTACCAGATCAGTTCCGGCCTACCGGGCCGGGACGGTGCCGCAAGACCGCGGCAGACTCCGGGGATCCACACCGGTTCGCCATGGGCCAGCAACACCGGCCACGACGGACGATCCAGTACGGGAACCCGCGACTCCGTAAAATACCGAGTTACCCGTCGCCCTGCTGGAGCCCCCTCGGTTCGAATGCGATCCCCGGGTTCCCACGCGCGGACAACGACCGGTGTACCGACCGGCAACCCGATGCACCAGGCATCGTTCGCCAACGGCTCGACACCAAGACGCCGAAAACGCCACCGCCCGAACCGCGACGGCAGCGCCTCAACCACGCCGTCGAACGACGGCGCCGGCGCACTGCTGACGCGCACCGCCCCTCCATCGACCGCCGAGGCCCGGCGCACCTCGAACACCTCGCCACGCGCATCCCGATGGCGGGAGATCGTGGCGCCGCCGGCAAGCACGATGTGCGCCCCGCGGCGGTCGGACATCGTAAACCGCACGGCGCTCCGTGTTCCGTTGGCATCGAGCGTGACCCCGACACGCCCGCAGATCGCAGGCCACAAGACCGCGCGCCCCTCATCGGTCGTGCGTTCGAGCACGCGCGCCGGCACCGTGAGCCGCGCCCCCGACGCGCTGATGGCGAGACCGCAGCCGTCCAGATACTGCTCCACGTCGCGCCGCCACTCCGCCGCGCGCTCGCCGATGGCGAGGAGCGCCTCGCTGAATCCGGGGGAGACCCGCTCGAACGCCGGGAGCAACTCATGGCGCACGCGGCCGCGCAGGTAGGCGCGCGAGGCATTCATGGGATCTTCGAGATAGGAGAGCTGCTCGCCCTCCACCCAGCGCGTCAGTTCAGCCCGCGACACCCCGAGCCAGGGACGCAGCACATCGCCCGGCGCGGCAAGCGCCGCCAGACCGCGTGCCCCGCTCCCGCGCAGCGCCCGCATCACGATCGTTTCCACCTGGTCGTCACGCGTGTGAGCCGTCGCGACCCGGGCGCGGAAGCCCCGCGCAACGCGCCGGAGGAACGCCCACCGGGCGTCGCGCCACGCCGCCTCGCTCGTGCCACCGGTCCGTGCCCGCTCTCGGACCACGGTGAGTCCCAGCCGCCGGGCCTGGGCCGCCACAAGACTGGCCGCTTCGGTGGCATAGTTGCCGGTGCCATGATCGAAGGTGGCGACCGCCGCCACGCGCGACGGCGCCCAGCGCGCCATGGCATGCAACAGCGCCATGGAATCGCGCCCGCCCGACACGGCGAGTACCAGGGGCTGCGAGGTGCCCTGCAGAGCGACCTCGAGCACGGCGCGCAGCAGATCGCCCGGGGCGATGTCGTCGGTGTGGAACTCGGAGTGCGGCCGATCCATTCCGCACAAAAGCGGGATGGGTACCACGTCGTCAACCGTTCCCCCCCGCCGACGCGTGATAAACGCGTCGGCGCCCACGGGGCGGGGACACCCCACTACCCTGCCCGCCCGAACTCGACTACTGTTGTCGTGTTCTGGCGTGCGCGCCACCACGCGTGCCCCGCCACATAACGTCACCGGAGACTCACAGTGGAATCACACGGCACCCTCGGCACTATCTGGGCATCGTTCGGGATGACTGCCTACTACATGGCACTCACCTGGATCAACATCCTGCTCGGCCTGTTCCTTTCGCCGCTCTTCGTGATCCCACTCACGTGGCTCAAGCAGAAGCAGGGCGGCTTCGAGTCGTAAGACTCCAACCCGCTTCATGCACGAAGGGCCCGCTCGTTCATCGAGCGGGCCCTTTTGTTTTTCGTAGCCGGTGTAAAGGAGAAAGGGGGAAACTGACATTTTCTCCCAATATCTGTTCCCCCTTTTCTCCCTTTCTCCCGCTTTCGCCCGTTCTTCCTTAGGCGACGCGCGGGACGCGCGCGAGGTCGGTCGCGGAGATCACCACCGCATCGCCGAGGGCGGTCTTGCGGCCGGTCAGGTCGGACAGATCACCCCCGTGGTACGCCTCTTCGCCATGTTCGGCGAGGTCGATGCCCTGCACCTCCACCTCGACCGGCACGCGTAGCGGCATCACGGCCTGCAGCGCGAACAGGATGAGCGTACTGGCAATGGCCGCAAAGGCGATGGTGGCCACGACGGCCAGCACCTGGACGCCGATGAGCCCCGGGTTGCCGTGCAGCAGCCCGTCGGCACCGGCCGGATTGACGCTCTTGGAAGCGAACACCCCGGTGAGCACCGCGCCCATGATGCCGGCCACGCCGTGGCAGGCGAACACGTCGAGCGTATCGTCGAGGCGCGTCTTCGGCCGGTAGTGCAGCGCGAAGAAGCTGAACGGCGCGGCGAGCGCCCCCATGAGGATGGCCGAGAGCGGGGTCACGAAGCCAGCGGCCGGGGTGATGGCCACGAGGCCCACCACGGCGCCGGTCGCGGCGCCGACCGCCGTGGCGCGCCCGCCCTTCACGAGTTCGAGCACGAGCCACGTGATCATGCCGGCTGCCGCCGCTGAATGCGTGGTGACCAGTGCATTCGCCGCGATCCCATCGGCCGCGAGCGCCGACCCAGCGTTGAATCCGAACCACCCGAACCAGAGCAGTCCCGCCCCAAGCAGCGCGAACGGCACGTTGTGCGGCACGTTGGGAATGCGCTTGAAGTCGCGGCGGGGGCCAAGGAACAGCGCCAGCACCACCGCCGTGGTACCGGCGGAAATGTGCACGACCGTCCCGCCAGCGAAGTCAAGCGCGCCCAGCTTGCGCAACCAGCCACCGTCACCCCACACCCAGTGTGCGAGGGGGTCGTAAATGATGGTGGTCCAGATCACGCCGAAGGCGAGATACGCGACGAAACGCATGCGATCGATGATGGCACCGGAAAACAGCGCCACGGTGATCCCCGCGAACATCGCCTGGAATGCCGCGAACAGCAGGTGCGGGAGCAGCGCCGAATACGTGGGGTTGGGCGCCGCGGTCACCCCCGCAAATCCGATCCATTCGAAGCCGCCGATCCACGACGATCCCGGGCCGAAGGCCAAGCTGTAGCCGAAGAGCACCCACTGCACGGTGACCACGCCCAGCGCCCCGAGGCTCATGAGCATGGTGTTGAGTGCGCTCTTCGTACGGACCAATCCGCCGTAGAAAAAGGCGAGCCCGGGCACCATGAGCAGCACGAGCGCAGTGCTGATGAGCACCCATGCGGTATCACCGGGGGAGACGGTCGGTGCGTCGGCCTGCGCGGCCGTGAGGGCCGGCAGAATGGCGAGCAACGGCATCAGGAGTTCTCCCGCGTCGGAACGCGCATTTCGAGCTGGGTCTGCCGCATGACTTCGTCGGCATTCACCGCCGTCAGCGCCTCGTTGTCGCGCTCACCCGTGCGGATGCGCACGGTACGGTCGAGCGGCAACACGAAAATCTTGCCGTCGCCCACGTCGCCCGTCCGGGCCCCGTCGCAAATGGCCTGAATGGTCCGCTCGACGAATTCCTCGGAGCAGGCCATCTCAATGCGCACCTTTTCATGGAATTCCAGCACCACGGACTCCCCGCGGTACTGCTGGACGACATCGCGCTCGCCCCCATGTCCACTGACCCGCGAGAGGGTCATGCCGGTAACGCCCACTTGAAAGAGGGCGCGCTTGACATCAGCGAGTTTTTCGGGCCGGATGACGGCGACGATGAGCTTCATGAGACTCCGAGTCCAGGACGACACCCTCTGACCGGGTGTATCGGAATTTTTGCCGTATCAGCACAAAACGCACAACAGTGCGACTTGTTCCACCGGACAGATCGACCCTTCGATCAGCAAACGGCGCTCCGTGCGCACGAAAGACAAAGCAGGCGAACCAAGAGCACGCACATGCGAACAAACACCGCAATCCGTCGTGTCTGGTGCCGAACGGGCCTGCCGCCGCGGTGGCGGCAGCCGCGACCGCGTCCGCGGGCGGTAGTAGAAACACAAAGGCGCGAAGCCCGTGAGCTTCGCGCCTCTCGCGCACCGCCATCACCGCCCCGCCGGCTATACCGCGGGCTCCGGTGCGGGCGCCCGCTCCCGACGCAGCAGGGCGACCAGATGCTCACGCGGCTGCAGGGCGTCGGCCAGCGTGTGCCGGTCGAGCACTGCCAGAAAGGCCGTCAGCGCCTCGTCGAGCACCCCCGCCAACTGGCACACCGGCGAGATGGGACAGGTGTTGTGCTCGGCATCGAAGCATTCCACCAAGGTGAGATTCTCCTCCGTCTCACGAACCAGCTTGCCCAAGCGAATCTCGTCCGCCGGCATGGCCAGGCGCACACCGCCGTTGCGACCACGCACCGTTTCGACATAGCCGAGCTCGGCCAGTCGCTGCACGATCTTCACGAGGTGCTCGTACGACATGTTCATCCGGCTCGCGATGACCTGGACCGTGATGCATTCGGTCGGTTCGAGCCCCAGCACCACGAGGCAACGAAGCGCATTGTCACTGAATCGTGTAAGTCGCATGTCGGTAATATGCAGGCTCAGCCATAGCGGCGCTCGTGAGACAATGCCTGAATAAAAATAGTATTTTACATACTTAGTATCCAGTACCTCACCGCGCGCGCCCACTCACCTTGAGCAGGCAGCGCGCCCAGGTCTACGACGCGGCGAGACTTTCGAACGAGCGCCCGCGCCACGCCTTCGGTCGGCGGGCCGTGCTGAGCGTCAGTCGCCAGGAGGCGGCAAGATCCGCCACCCATGAGAACCAGAAGGTGAGTCCGCGCTCGGCATAGCACCCCCGAAGCGCCCAGAGCATGAACAGGCGGATGAACAGCGCCGATCCGTTCACGAGCAACAGCGCTCGCCAGAGCATGGCGCTGGGAGATGCCACGAGATTCACTGCCCCCGTGGCGATGAGCGTCCCCACCACCAGCAGGATGGGGAGAGGCAACCCCTGCACGGCCCACACCAGGGCCACGTCGAGCCAGCGCCGCCACATCGGCGTGGCGTCCTTGAGGTCGAAGCTCCGCCCCCACTCGCGCCACATTTCCGAAAGGGAGGCGTACGAGCGCACCTGAATGATGTTCGAGCCATCGAGGAACCCCACACGCGCGCCATTCGCCGCCAGGTGACGGGCGAGCGTCACATCATCACACCACGAATTGCGCGCGCACGAATACCCCCCGTGCGTGAGCAGCAGATCACGACGGGCAATAAAGCACTGGCCATTGGCCAGCACCCGATCCGGCGGCGGCTGCGTGGCTCCGGCCGCGCCGCAGCGATACACGAGGGTGCACAGCATCGCGGGTTGCACGAACCGTTCAGCCGGGGTCTGATCGCGAAACTGCGGAGAGAAGCTGGCCACGTCGTAGCCATCCTGCTCCACCGCATCGATCACGGCCCCGACGAGGCCGGGCGCGGGCACGGTATCGGCATCGATGCCCAGGACCCACTCCCCCTTGGCGTGGCGCAGCCCATTCTCCAGCGCCCACACCTTCCCCACCCAGCCGGGTGGAAGCGGATCGTCGGTAACGAGACGAATGCGCGGATCACGTGCCGCGGCCGCCTCCACCAGCTCGCGCGTCCCGTCGGTGGAGCGACTGTCCACCACGAGCACCTCGAGCAGCGGCGCCTGCTGTTGCATGAGTCCTTCGAGACACGGCCCCACGCGCTGGGCTTCGTTGAGCGTGGTCACCATCACGGTCACCGTCGTGTCGTGACGCGGGGTACGCCGAGGCGCAATGGGCGGGCGGCGCGAGTACCCCGGCATGAGCCGGACCAGCAACACGAGGAGCAGCCACACCTGCAGGGCGAGCAGCACCAGCCCCACGAGACGTCCCGTGTCGGCAAAGAGCGCCGGCATCGTCATGCCGAGCCCAGCGCGCGCGACGCGCGGACCGGGACCGATGCCGAAGACATGACCAGATGTGCGGGGACCATCGCGTACCGGTAGAGGTGTCCGAACAACCCATGCGGCGCGAACCGCGCCATCTTAATAAAGCCGGAACCTGCCCCTTCCGGTTCCGGCGAAGGTGGCGAGTTGCTGCGACACGGGGTAGCCTCAACCCACGGTCGTTCCGCTCGTTCCCTCCTCACGCCCCCGTGTCGCGCGCCAATCCGTCGCCCGGTACCCAGCTGCTGACCAACTGGCACCGCCTGCGCTCACTACCCTTCGGCCCCCGCCTCTTCAGTTGGGCGGTCGGGCGCACCGCGCCCTATACCGGCACCGTGGGCGGGGTGTACACGCATGTCGAGCCCGGATATGCGCGCGTCGAGCTCGCCGACCGCCGTGGGGTGCGCAACCACCTCGCCTCCATTCACGCCGTGGCACTCGTGAACCTCGCCGAGATGACCAGTGGCGTGGCGCTCATGACGGCCCTCCCGCCCGGCGTGCGCGGGATTGTGACCGGGCTGTCCATCGAGTATCGCAAGAAGGCGCGCGGCCGGCTCGCGTGTGAGACGCGGGCGCCGATCCCCGACGCGGTCGCGAACGGGCTGACCGAGAGCCTCACGCACAACGTGCACGCCACCATCACCGACGCCAGCGGAGACACCGTGGCCGTCGCCACCGTTCACTGGCGCCTCTCGCCCCCCACGCCATGACGATCGACACGGCGCTCACGCGCCACGCCCACATACGCGTCCCGCTCATCTGCGGCCCCATGTATCCGTGCAGCAATCCGGAACTGGTGGCCGCCGTGAGCAAGGCGGGCGGACTCGGCATCGTGCAACCGATCGCGCTCACGTATGTGCACAAGTACGATTTCCGCGAAGGGCTCCGGCACATCAACGCGCTGAGCGGCGGCGCGCCCATCGGCTTCAACGCGCTGATCGAGGCGTCGAGCAAGACGTACCACAACCGCATGGTACGCTGGGTGGAGACGGCGCTCGAGGAAGGCGTCCGGTTCTTTCTCACCTCGCTCGGCAATCCCCGCTGGGTATGCGACCGCGTACATGCCGCCGGCGGCGTGGTGTACCATGACGTCACCGAGCGGAAGTGGGCGCTCAAGGGTCGCGACGGTGGCGTCGACGGTTTGGTGGCGGTGAACCGCGACGCGGGCGGGCACACCGGATCACGCGACGCCCGCGCGCTCCTGGATGAGGTGGCCGATCTGCAGCTCCCCGTCGTGGCAGCGGGCGGCGTGGGTGAGCCGTCGCAATTCCGCACGCTACTCGACATGGGCTATGCCGGCGTGCAGCTGGGCACGCGATTCATCGCCACCCACGAATGCAACTCCGATCTCCGCTACAAGCAGGCGATCGTGCGGGCGTCGGCGGCCGACGTGGTACTCACCGAGCGGCTCACCGGTGTCCCGGTTTCGGTGCTTCGCACCCCGTACGTGGAGCGGCTTGGGACCACCGTGGGGCCGCTGTCGCGTCTCTTGTTCAAGGGGCGCAAGACGAAGCACTGGATCCGCACCTGGTACGCGCTGCGCTCGCTGCGCCAGCTCAAGCGATCAAGCGTCGACGGCGCCAACAGTGACTACTGGCAGGCCGGTCGCAGCGTCGACGCCATTCACGACATCCGCTCGGCGGCCGATATCGTCGACGAATTCGCCGCCGCCCTCGACACCGCGTCCGGTCCCGCACCCACGCGCGGCTGACCGGCGCGCGTCTTTCATTTTCCCACGACTCCTGTTTCGCATGTTCACGCCACGTACGAGCGGAGCTCTTGCCGCAGCCCTCGTCCTGCTGTCGTCCGCTGCGGGCGCTCAGCCGATCAGCACCAAGGGGTTGCAGGCGCCGGTGACCCTCACGCGGGACAGCGCGGGCATCGTCCACATCGAAGCGCAGAACGAGCATGATCTGTTTTTTGCGCAGGGCTACAGCGCGGCACGCGATCGGCTGTTCCAGTTGGAGCTGTGGCGCCGGCAGGCCACGGGCACGATGGCCGAGGCGCTGGGGCCGCGCTGGGTGGCACGTGACCGGGCGGCGCGTCTCATGCGCTATCGCGGCGACATGGACGTGGAACTCGCGCACTACCATCCGCGGGGCAAGGCGATCATCGGCGCGTTCGTCGACGGGGTGAACGCGTGGGTGGACCGGGTGCGCGCCGATCGCTCGCTGATGCCCCCGGATCTTGCCGCCCTCGGCATCGAACCGGGGCACTGGACGCCCGAGGTGGTGGTATCGCGCCACAATGCACTCGCGAACAATGCGAGTGCGGAGCCCAACGTCGCCCGCGCCGTGCGGATTCTGGGGTCGGAGGGGATGAAGCGGCGCGACCTGTACGAACCGGGCAATGTGACGCTGGCGCTCGACAGTGTCGTGGCGCGCGCGATGAATGCCGTTGGTGATGCCCAACTGCTGGCGGACTTGCGCGGGTCGAAGAACGCCCCCGCGTTTCGCGCCGACGAACTCGCCGCAGCCTGGCGCAAGCCGCAGCCGCGCGCTGCGGATTCCACCGAGGTGGCGCCGCGCGACCGCCTGGAGAGCAACAACTGGGTGATCAGCGGGGCACGCACCGCGAGCGGCAAGCCGCTCGTCGCCAACGATCCACACCGTGCGATTTCGGTGCCGTCGCTCCGCTATCTCGTACACCTGAAAGCACCGGGGTGGGACGTGATCGGCGGTGGGGAGCCCGGTATTCCCGGTGTGGCCATCGGCCACAACCAGCATGCCGCGTGGGGGCTCACGATCTTCGGCATCGACAGCGAAGACCTGTACGTGTACGACCTCGATGCGTCGAACCGTACGTATCGCTATCGTGGCGCGCAGGAGGCGCTCCGTACCCTTCGCGATACCGTGCGCGTGAAGAATGGCGTGCCGGTTGTGGTGACCCTCCAGTACACGCGTCACGGCCCCGTGCTGCACGTGGACTCCGTGCGGCACGTGGCGGTGGCCCTTCGCGCTGGTTGGCTCGAGCCAGGTGGCGCCCCGTATCTGGCCAGCCTGCGGCTCGATCAGGCCCGCACGTGGCCCGAAGCGCGCGAAGCGCTCACCTACGCCCGCATGCCTACCCTCAACTGGGTATGGGGTGACACGAGCGGCACCATCGGCTGGCAGACGGCTGGTATCGCCCCGATTCGGCGCAACTGGGAGGGGCTCATGCCCGTGCCAGGCGACGGGCGGTTCGAGTGGGATGGCTACCTGCCCATCGCGCAGTTGCCCAACGAGACCAACCCGACACGCGGCTTCATCGGCACGGCCAACGCGTTCAACGTCGCGCGCGATTACGACCACTTCGAGGCGCTGGCGCGTGACTGGGGTGATGGATTCCGTCGCGACCGGCTGCAGCAGGTGCTCGACACCACGCGTCGGGCGACGGTGACGAGTTCGGGCGCGCTGCAACACGATGCCCTGTCGCTGCCCGCGCGCCGGCTCGTGCCGCTGCTGGCGTCGGTCGACGTCACCAGTGCGGCCGCGAAGGCCGCACGCGATACCGTGCTGGCGTGGAACCGCGTGCTCGATGTCGACTCGCGCGGCGCCGCGATTTACGCCGCGTGGGAACGTCGCCTGCTGTCGCACACGTCGGATCTGGTGCTGCCGCTCGAGGTACGCCCGATCGTCGGCTCCGTGCCGCTCACCCGTGTTGTCGAGTGGCTCGAAAAACCGGACTCGCTGCTGGGCGAACGGCCCGCGGATGCGCGCAACCTCGTGCTCGTCCGCGCCTTCAACGAAGCATTGAGCGATCTGCGCAAGCGGTTCGGTGACGATATGAGCGAGTGGAAGTATGGTGACGCCCGCTTCCATCACAGCCGCATCGCCCATCCCCTCGACGCGCTGGTGAACGATTCGCTCAAGCGCGTCCTGTCACCCGGCCCGGCTCCACGCGGCGGGTACGGCAATACGCTGCTCGCCACGTCCAACGCGGACAATCAGAATCACGGGGCGAGCCTGCGCGTAGTGATCGATGTGTCCGACTGGGAGAGCGCCATCGTCACGAACACGCCAGGCCAGAGCGGTGACCCGCGCAGTGCGTTCTACGCGAACCTCTTCCCGCTCTGGGCCAAGAATACCTTCGTGCCGTTGCCGTACTCGCCGGCGGCGATCGCCAAGCGAACGGCCGAAGTCGTCGTACTCCGTCCCTGACCCTCCCACCACTCACTCCCAGGAGAACTCGCGCATGCTCTCGCTCACTCTTCCCGTTATCATCGCCGCGGCTTCGCTTGCTGCGGACCCGGCGCCGCGTCCGATCACGTTCGCACAGCAGGACATGTCGTTCTTCATCACCAGCGTCGGTTCCGGTGACGGCGCCAACCTCGGTGGGCTGGAAGGCGCCGACCGGCATTGCGCGATGCTCGCCGAAGCGGCCGGCGTGCGCGGCAAGACGTGGCACGCGTATCTCAGTCAGCAGGCCGTGGGTGGCAAGCAGGCGATCAACGCACGTGACCGCATCGGCAAGGGTCCGTGGAAGAACGCCAAGGGCGTGGTAGTCGCCACGAGTGTGGACGATCTCCACAGCGATGCCAACAAGCTCTCGAAGGACAACAGCCTCACCGAGAAGGGCGCGGTGGTGAACGGCCGCGGGGACACGCCCAACATGCACGACGTGCTCACGGGGTCCACGCTCGACGGCCGCGTGCAGCCCGGTGATGGCGACAGTACGTGCAGCAACTGGACGAGCAACGGCGAAACCGGCAGCGCGTCGGTCGGCCATCATGACCGGCAGGGTGGCGGGACCAACCCGACAAGCTGGAACTTCGCCCACGCGTCGCGCGGCTGCGGGCAGAAGAATCTGCAGGCGACGGGGGGGAACGGGTTGTACTACTGCTTTGCGATGTAACTGCGGGACGGCGTACTGCGGGACGGCGTACTGCGGGACGGCGTACTGCGGGACGGCTTACTGCGGACCTGCTTACTGCGGACCTGCTTACTGCGGTCTACCTGCAGACGGCAGACGGCAGGAACTACAGCACGCAGTGTGGGAGGGATTCGGTAGAACAAAACGGGCGCCACCGCTTCGCGGGGCGCCCGATTTCCTTTGCGGTAGGGAAATCGGCAGCGGCGCGAAGCGCACGCTGCCGTGTTGTTTTTCCGAATTCCTCCCCTACTGCGTGCTGTAGTTCCTGCCGTCTGCCGTCTGCTGTTCAGCGCAGTAAGCCGTCGCGCAGTAAGCAGTCCCGCCGTTACTCAGTTCGTTCCCGGCTTCCTGCCCTGCAACCAATACCCAAACCACTGCCCCAGTCTCCCCAGCCGGTCTACCAGCAGCCACGGCTCGCCCGTGCGGCTCAGGTCGTGGTTCGAGCGCGGGTACCGCACCAGCTCCACCGGCACGCCCTGCTTCTTGAGCGACATGAACCACATCTCGGCGCTCCCCATCGGCGTGCGATGATCTTCCTCGCTCTGCACGATCAGCATCGGCGTCTTCACCTTGCTCACGTAGCGAATGGGCGAGAGCGTGTCGTACAGCGCCTGGTTATCCCACGGCTTGCCGTAGAATTCGAACTCGGTGAGGCCCTGCGCATCGCTCGCACCGTACCAGTACGTCCAGTCGGTGATGGTACGGTCGGTCTGGATGGCAGCGAAGCGGTTCGTCTTCGTGGCGATCCACGTGGTCATGAAGCCGCCGTACGACCCGCCGGTGGCGCCCATCTTCGTGCTGTCCACATCGGGGCGCGCGGCCACGATGTCCACCGCCTTCATGATGTCCTCGTAGTCTTCCATCCCCCAACGGCCGCGCGTGCTGTACGTGAAGTCGGCCCCGTAGCCGCTCGAACCGCGCGGGTTGGTGAAGAGCACGAACATCCCCTGCGCCGCGAGGTTCTGGAACTCGTCGAACCAGCCCTCGCCGTACGCCGAGTGCGGCCCCCCGTGGATATAGATCACCATGGGGTACTTCTTGCCCGCCTCGTACCCGTACGGCCTCATGAGCCAGCTTTCGATCTCGAGGCCGCCCACGCTCTTGTAGGTGAAGCGCTCCGCATCGCTCCACGTGACATCCGCGTTCACGGCATCGTTGAAGCCGGTGAGCTTGCGCTCTCCCGTGCCGTCGGCGTTGGCCACGAACAGCTCGGTGGGACGGGTCATGCTGGTAGCGACGAAGGCGAGCAGCTTACCGGCCGCATCGTAGCTGGTGCCGCGAATCTGGCGACGCCCACTCACGAGTTCCTTCGGCGCACTCTTGCCGGCGAGGTCGGCGCGCAACACCGCGGAGCGCCCACCGATGTCGGCGGTGAACTGCATCCCCGTCTTGAGCCAATCGAAGTCTGACGGCTCGAACTGCCAGTCACCGAGCAGGTTGCGCGGCGTCCCCCCGTTCACGTCGACCGTGAAGAGGCGCGCGTTCTTCGTCCGCCCCGGACGACCGATGAAGGCGAGCTGCTTGCCGTCCGGCGACCAGGTGACGTTCGATTCGGCACCCATCCACTCCACGACCTTGCGGGGCGTCCCACCGTCCACGCTCACGACATACACATCGGCTTCGTTGCGCTCGGCCTCGTCACGCATCTTGTCGTACGGAAGCTTGGCCAGCGAGTCGCGCTCCATCTCCACGACGCTGTCAGGACGCAGCCGGGCATCGGCCACGAAGGCCACCCACTTGCCGTCGGGCGATACGACCGCGCCGCGATGCGAGTAGGCGACGTTGGTGATCTGCTTCTTCGTGGTATCGCCGACGTTCTGGCGGAAGAGCTGCTGCGGACGCCACGTGCGCGGCGTACGACGCCCCGGCACGAAGCCCGTGCTGTTGTTCTTGTACACCATGTCCACCACATGGCGGCCGTCGAACCGGGCCGCGACGGCGGGACGGGTGATGGCATCGAAGGGCGGACGCGCCATCGGCTGCTGCTGCGCGAACGGATCGCCGGCCGGTACCTGCGGGGCGGGCGTGGCGGCATCAGCGAACACCGCAAATGAGCCTTCGGCGGGCATGCTGCCAGCCGGATACTCCGGCACCTGCACCGCCTCGCCGCTCGGCTGGTCGAGACGGATGGCCCACGTGTTTCCCTTACCGCCCGCGCGCGGCGACGTGAAGAAGAGGTACTTGCCGTCGCCCGACCAGCGCGGGTTGCTGCTTTCGGTGTTCGGCGACGTCCACCGCTGCGGCTCACCGCCGGCGGTGTTCACCACCCAGATCTCACTGTGACGCTTATTCTCGCCTTCGACCGCCTTGGTCACCGTCATGGCGACGCGCTTGCCGTCGGGGGATACCGCGGGGGTGCTCACGTTCACGACACGGTACCAGTCGCCGAGCATCATCGCGCGCGGCCCCTTCGGGAGCACGCTCGAAGCGGCAGCAGATACGGGGCGACCGGTCACGGCACCACGCGTTTGCGCAACGAGCGCGGCGGGGCCGAGGACCAGCACCAGGACGGCGTGCAGTGAACGCGCGACGGAGGCGCGCAGAAGGGACGAGTGGGGCGTCATGGCTCGGGGAGAGATGATCGGAAGGCTGACGGTCCGGACCCCGGAACAATAATCGGCGGGCGCGACGCCGCGTCCGGTGTGGCGCCACGGCGGTTACAGCCAGCCCCAACTTCGTCACAGAAGAGCACGAATGTGACCTGACAGGACGTCAACCTATTGCAGGATGGCGTGATCGCCCATAGCATGATGGGCATCGCGGAGGAGCGGCCGCGTAACCGACCGGAAAACCCGGCCCCGGCATCCAGCCGGTGTGCCTCGTACGAAGGGCGGCGCAACAAATCGGTGGTGGTTTACACCCGATGTTTCACTCTATCTCGAGGAGGTGATCAATTGTCTAGTTCCAGTCCCTATGCCGGCTCGTCCTGGGCAGCGGATCGCCTGATCGGCGCCCGGTAACACGGGTACTTCCGGTTCAGGGTCTCCTCGAGCCGGCAGGGAATCATGAAGGGCCGTCCCGTTTTCGAACGGGCGGCCCTTCGTCGTTCCAGCCATTCCCTCGGCGAACCGCGATGGTCAGCGGGGCGGGATCTGCGGTAGCGCCTTGTCGAGTGCACGGAGCAGCGCCCCGGCGAACGCCACCGACCTCGCGTAAAAGGCGGGGTCTACCTTGTCGGCGTCGTCACCCGACTTGTGGTAGTCGGGGTGGTCCTCCACGCCCAGATAGAGAAACGGGATCCCCTTGCCATGAAACGCGCCGTGGTCCGATGAGTTGGTCCAGTCATCACCGGGCTTGAGATCCTTCGTATCGTGCCCGAAGCGCACGGACACACCGGAGGTCTTCGACGCCGATTCGGCGACCGGCTTGAGGAACGGGTAGTGCGACGTACCGGACACCCAGAGTGCGCCGGCGTCCTGCCTGGCGACCATATCGAGATTGAGATTGGCGGCGATACTCGCGAGTGGTACCGGCGGCGCATTCACGAAGGCCCGCGCGCCCTGCAGCCCCATCTCCTCGGCGTCGAAGAAGGCGAGAATGACGTCGTGCTGCGGGGGAGTGCGCAGCAGCTGCTCGGCCACCGTAAGCAGCGCGATGCAGCCGCTAGCGTCATCATCGGCCCCGTTGAAGACCTCGCCATTGCGCACGCCGAGATGGTCGTAGTGCGCGCTCATCACCAGCGCCCGCCCACCAGCGGCACGCCCCGGGATGCGCGCGACGACGTTGACCGCCGTGATGCTATCCACCGCACCGGCGCCACGGGGACGCATCCGGAAGGGGTGCTCGTAGGAGGCCCCCACCGGTTTGGCCCCCATGGCCGTGAGCTGCTGCACCAGCCACGCGCGGGCGCGGGTACTCCCCGGCGTGCCGGTGCGACGGCCCTCCATGCTGTCGGCCGACAAGGTCGCCAGACGGGACATGAGCACACGCGTGGCGGAATCGCGCGGGGCCGCGAAGGGCTGGGCGCGGAGCGGCACGGCCGCAATCAGCAGTGAGGCAATCAGAACGACGCGAGGATGCATGACGGCGTAGAGAGAGAGTTCAGCGACGACCACCGAGGCATTACTGGATCCAGACCCCACTCTGCCCCGTCAACCGCGCGCGCACGACGATCCCAGACGAGGTGGTCGTGACTTCGGTAATCTGCACGTCACGTACGCTGCTTCCCATGACCACGCCCGGGGCGAGTGCGCCATTGAGCTTGAGGAGCAACTCCGCGCGAGCGGAATCGAGTTGCGCGCCGAGCGGGAGTTTGCCCCCACCGGTGGCCCGGCGCACGGCGAGCGCCACGAGCGGCGTGGCCAACGTGGCCTTCACCCGCGACAGCGCGCCGCGGCTCTGTAGCGTCCAGTCGAGGTCATCGAGTCGCAGTTCACGCGCGGCGGCGTCCCATCGTGGACGTGACGCCAGTTGCAACCGGCCGCGGAGCGCCCCGGACACGGCGAGATCCACGAGTACCGTATCGCCGACGCCGCGCACGAAGACAGTGTCCACCTTCACGGTCTCATTGCGCGTTTCCTCGCTCAGCAGCTGCGTGGCTCGCCGGGCCATCTCCGCGAACGGCAACTCTACCGTCACCGGTACGGAGAACTCCGACGGCGCCGTACCCAGGGCGAGCGCGGGAAGCGGGCGAGCGCGTACGGCCGGCTTGGCGCCGGCCACCACACGCGGACGGGCGTACAGCACGAGGGTCGTGGTGATGTTCACGCCGTTCCCCTCGAAGGGCGTGACGCGTACCGACTCCGGGTCGAGCACGAGCCACAGTGACGAGAGCGAATCGAGCGCGGTGGGTTCGAGAAAGCTTCGCCAGAGTGAATCAGCCAGCGGTCGGAAATCAGCTACCTGCGGGATGGTGGTATCGGCCTGCGCCGCGAACGTGGTGAGCTGCCGGTCGAGAATACTCTGCATGGATTGTCTCGCATCCACGCCGAGCACCGTGACCTTGCACGGGTCGAGCAGTGTGGCGGCAAGGCGAGAATCCTGTGCCCCGATGCGCCAGTCGCGCCGCCAGTAGAGCGCCGTGCTCATGCTCAACACCGACCGCCGCATCGACTCCGGCGCATAGCCGCAACTCGCAACCCGTGCTCCCCCCAGTACCCCCAACTGCGCGCGAAAGCTCAGGTCGGTGTCGATGAACAGTCGATTCCCTTCCCCGCGCAGTCGCAGCGGCTCGCGACGATACACGTACTGGTGGCAGACGAGCCCCGCCGCATTGGCACAACGCGCCGCGGTGAGCGAGTCGCGCGCAGGAAAGAGCGAATCGAGCGACGGCACCATCGCGCGTAGCACGTAGGTGACCTTCACGGGCACCACCGCCAACGGGGAGGTCGGCGCGACTGACGGTGCGCCCGCCGCGCTCCCACCGGTCACCGGTCTGGGCACGGGGCTCGGTGTGGGCGCCGGGGTAC
>Ga0164293_10000030_pt1 | contig 90318 bp, 78 predicted proteins | sample GEODES118metaG_FD_111487 | JGI IMG/M metagenome (GOLD analysis project Ga0164293, IMG submission 111487) | Eutrophic lake water microbial communities from Lake Mendota, Wisconsin, USA - GEODES118 metaG | ecosystem: Environmental > Aquatic > Freshwater > Lake | place: USA: Lake Mendota...
AAGATGCACCTTCGTCCAGCAAAAACCGGCCAGCCGATCACCATCGTGCAACATCTGTACGCCGTTTGGATTGAACCAAGGCTGGGCCATGCGGCTGTCGAGCACCTCGCGCGTCCAGCCACCCTGCTCGGGGTGGTCGGCAAACGCTCGATTGTTGACCTCGAGCCACGCTGCCTCGTCGACGCCCACGCGAAACGGTGTCGTGGTGATCTGCGGTGCGCCAGCCACGACGTCGGGCGCAAGCGGGAGGGGAACCCGCATCTGGCGGATGGTGCGTCCCTGGTTGAAGCGCAGATGTGCGGCCAGCGTGGCGTGCATGGCGGTGGGTTCGAACACCCACCAGTGCACGTGGCCGCCCCCTTCTTCTGCGATCAGCCCCACCGCCTCGTCCAGCATGTGAGGGCCAATGTCGGACATCTCGTAGCGATGGTGCGGCGAGACCACGAGGTCGAGTGACCACGAGTCATTGCCCCGCGACACCTGACAGTAGGCCACTAAGTGATCGTGGCCCGGCTCCCACGCCATAAGTCCAGCGAATCCGGGTCGGCCTCCCATGCGCAGGTCAATCCACAAATGGTCAGACAGCGGCCGTTGCCCGTCGGCGCGTTCGACAGCACTCATTAACGCTTCGATGTCGGACATGTCGTCGGTTGCAATTCGACGCTTGATCTCGATCTGCGCCATGGCGTCAGGCTACCCGTGTGCTGACTAGTGTTCGCCGACGTGGCAACCAAACGCGCGAAAGTGAATGCCAAGACGCAGCAGCGCGCCGACGAGGTACTCAAGCGCCTCAAGGTGTTGTATCCCGAAGCGATTTGTGAGCTCACGCACGACAATGCATTTCAGTTGTTGAGCGCAACGATTTTGTCGGCCCAGTGCACCGATGCGCGCGTGAACATGGTGACACCAGCACTGTTCGCCGAGTTCGGTACGCCCGAACTGCTTGCGAACGCCAATCCCGCACGCGTCGAAGAGCTGGTGCGATCGACGGGCTTCTATCAAACAAAAGCCAAGAACTTGATTGGGATGGCGAATGCGGTGGTCAATCGATTTGGTGGAGAGGTGCCGACCGCAATCGAGGACTTGGTGACGCTCCCCGGCGTGGGCCGCAAGACAGCCAATGTGTTGCGCAGTGTGGTGTTCGACCTGCCTGGGTTGGCGGTGGACACGCACGTGGGGCGGCTCACACGTCGACTGGGTTTGACTATTGAAGAAGATCCCGTGAAGGTGGAGTATGCGTTGAACGCAATGCTGCCGCCTGCCGAATGGGGTGGATTCAGTCTGCGTTTGATTCTGCATGGTCGACGTATTTGCGATGCCAAGAAGCCGAACTGCATTGCCTGCGAACTTGCCGACATATGTCCGTCGTCCAGCCTGCCTCGGGCGCAGATGGCGAAGTCGGTGGGCTCACGACGCACCGCGAAGAAGTCCGCAGCGAAGAAGACGGCGGGCAAGCGGTCCCGATAGCGGCCTTTGGTGGGTCGCGGACGGCGTTGGTATGGTGAGGGCAGTTCGTGCGCTTTGAGCGCCGAGCGTTCGATTTCGGGTCCGCCGCTCGAAATCGAGTGTCAAGGGCCCCGTAAGGGGCCCTTCGCATGTCTCGCCGTAAGGGGCCCTTCGCATCTCTCGCCTAAAGTCGAACGATGCCGCGTGACGACGATGCACAAGCCGAATCCACGCGTGCCGAATTGGCGGCGCTCGCCAACACGCTCGATCAGTGTCGCGCGCGGTTGGGCGACTTGGCCACACGGCGTGGCATGGCGGTGCACGACCCCAATCAACCGCATGCGGGTGATGACTTATTGACGGCGATCTACGAGGCCGAACGGGGTGTCAATACCGCGTTACGCCTCGTGCAGCGGGCCGCGCGCTCGCGCTGAGCCGAGCCCCTACCACCGATACCCTTTGGGCGTGACCGAGGCGCACGACAAACTCCCCATCAAGATGCTCAATGACCGCCTGCTGGTGCGCATCCCCTCGGGTGACGGCGAGCGGCGCTCAACGGGAGGCATCGTTATTCCCGCTACTGCGCAGGTGGCGAAGCGTCTGTCGTGGGCCGAGGTGGTGGCGCTTGGGCAAAATGTGCGCGCAGCAGAAATTGGCGATCTGGTGCTCTTCAGCCCCGACGATCGCTACGAGGTAGAGGTGCAGGGTCAGGACTACATCATGTTGCGGGAACGCGATATCCATGCGGTGGCGGCCAAGCGCATCGAGGCCAGCACCGGTTTGTATCTCTAAATGTTGATCAAACCGTCACGCGACGAGTTCCACGCGCTCGCAGCACAACACACTGTTGTGCCGGTGTGGACCGAACTCCTGGCTGATGTCGAGACGCCAGTTGCGGCGTACATGAAGTTGGTGGGCGATCAGCCCGGCTTCTTGCTCGAGTCGGTGGAGCATGGCGAGCGGTGGAGTCGGTATTCCTTCGTGGGCCGCAATCCGCTTGCCACGCTCACACTGCGCAACGGGCGCGTCAGCGTGGAAGGGTCGTTCGCCGTCGATATCGATCCCGATGGCGGTGTGCTCAAGGCGATGGAAGATTTGTTGGCGGTGTATCGATCACCGCTGCTTGACGATTTGCCGCCCCTGCAAGGTGGGCTCATGGGATTTCTCGGCTACGACGTGATCCGCGAGGTGGAGCATCTTCCGTCTGTGCCCGACGATGATCGCGGATTTCCCGATGCGATTGTCGGCATGATTGGTTCGCTGGCGGCGTTCGATCACTGGAAGCAGCGCGTGTATTTGCTCGAGAGCGTGCCCGTGGTGGGGCTCGACGGCGCAGGTATCGACGCAGCATATGACGCAGCTATGACGCGCATTGCTGCGGCCCGTGACGATATTTCCAAGCCCCTGGCGTATGCGCCGGTGGAGCCACCTCGTGCGGGTGAGGCATTGCCCGAGTTTGTGGCCAAGACGACACCAGACGACTACATGCGTGCGGTCGCCGTCGCCAAGGAATACGTGCGCGCTGGAGACATTTTTCAAGTGGTGTTGTCGCAACGGTTCGACGTCCAACTCGATGCCGATCCCTTTGCTGTGTATCGCGTGCTGCGACAGGTCAACCCGAGCCCGTACATGTACTTCGTGAAGCATCCCGAGATCACGATTGTCGGCTCCTCGCCGGAGCCCATGGTGCAATTGCGCGGTGGCAAGGTGGTGTCCAGGCCGATCGCGGGTACGCGGCGTCGCGGCAAAGATGATGCCCACGACCGTCGCATGGCCGCCGAACTCAAGGAGAACCCGAAGGAGATCGCCGAACACGTCATGCTCGTCGACTTGGCACGTAACGACGTGGGGCGCGTTGCCGAATTTGGTTCGATGAACGTTGACGAATTGATGAGTCTCGAGCGTTACAGCCATGTCATGCACATGACGTCGCAGGTGTCGGGCACATTGCGCGCCGGGCTTGGGCCGATCGACGTGCTGCGCGCAACGTTGCCTGCCGGCACGGTGAGTGGCGCCCCTAAGGTGCGCGCGATGGAGATCATCGACGAACTCGAGCCGGTGAAGCGCGGCCCCTATGCGGGTGTGGTGGGGTACGTGGATTTCAGCGGCAACCTCGACACGGCGATCGCAATTCGCACCATGTTCATTGGGCCGCAGTTCGCCTCGCTGCAAGCGGGGGCAGGCATCGTCGCCGACAGCATTCCCGCCGACGAGCACCTCGAGTGCCACAACAAGGCCGCGGCATTGTTAGCAGCAATCCCGGCAGCGCGGCGCATGACTCGTCGTAGCGACTGAGCCTCTGGGAGCATCGTCGTATGCATTCGCCATTTTGGGTGCCGCTTGTTCGCGACGTGATCACGGTGACGGGCGCCGATGCTGCAAGTTTCTTGCACTCGCAACTCAGTCAGGACGTGATGTCGATGGAGGCGGGTGACTCCCGCAATTCGTTCGTGCTTGAGCCAACGGGCAAGATCACGGCGGTCGTGCGCATCACACGCGGCGGGCTCGACCGTTTCGTTATCGACACCGAGCCAGGTTTCGGCGATGCGACTGTGGCGCGCTTGTCGCGATTCAAGATTCGCGTCGATGCCGAACTCGAGTTGACCACACAAACGTGGCGGGCTATTCGCGGGCTGCGCGACACCACGGTGTCGGGCGGCATCCCGGCGTGGCGGATGGACGGCAGTGCCTTCGACATCTTTGCCTCAACCGCGGCAATGCCGGCATCAATTGCTGAGGGGTCGATGGCCCGGTTTCATGACGAGCGCTTACGGGCCGCGTGGCCGCTGATGGGTATCGATCTGTCGCAGGACATGATTCCTGCCGAAACCTCGATCGTCGACACTGCGGTGAGCTTCACGAAGGGGTGTTATCCCGGCCAAGAGTTGGTCGAACGTATGGACTCACGCGGTTCGCGTGCACCGCGTTCGTTGGTGGTGGTGTCATGTGCATCGGACACGAGCCCGGGCGACGACGTGATCGTTAATGGTGAAGTTGTGGGAACGTACACGTCAATGGCACACATGGATGAACGTCCCGTTGCGTTTGCGTTGGTAAAGCGCGGTGTCGATATCGACGTCATTAAATCTCGCCAATAGACGCCATCCCTAGAATGGGCCGATGCCCTATATCTACGCGTTCGACCACAAGCATCGTCGTTCGCCGATGGGGATGAAGGATGTGCTCGGGGGCAAAGGCGCAAACCTCGCCGAGATGATGAGCGTGCTGGAATTGCCCGTGCCGCATGGCTTTACCGTGACGACTGATGCATGTCGCGACTACATGCGGGGTGGGTGGCCGGAGGAGTTGGACGGGGAACTTGCCGCTCATGTCGATGCCCTCGAGCGCAAGATGGGGGCGCGGTTTGGTGACTCGACGAATCCTTTGTTGGTTGCGGTGCGGTCGGGGGCCAAGTTCTCGATGCCGGGAATGATGGACACCGTGCTCAACCTTGGTCTCAATGACGCAACGGTCGTGGGGTTAGCAATGGCGACGAAGGATGAGCGCTTCGCCTACGACTCGTATCGCCGATTTATTGCCATGTATGGACGCATTGTCCTCGGCATCGATGGGATGTTGTTCGAGCAACCGTTCAATGAGGTCAAGACGGCAGCGGGGGTGACGAGCGATGCCGATCTGCCGGCCCCCTCACTGAGGGATCTCTGCGGTCGCTTTACCCAGGTGGTCAAAGTCGCTACCGGACGTGATTTCCCGCAGGATCCGGCGAAGCAATTGCGCGGTGCCGTCGAAGCGGTATTTCGGTCGTGGAACGGCGCCAGGGCGATTGCCTACCGCGTGCGCGAAAAGATCAGTCACGACCTCGGTACCGCGGTGAATGTGCAGGCGATGGTGTTTGGCAATCGTGACGACAACTCGGGAACGGGGGTCGGATTTACACGCAATGCCGCCACCGGCGAACACGCGCCGTATGGCGACTTTCTGCTGAATGCACAGGGCGAAGACGTCGTCGCCGGTATTCGCAATACCGAGAACTTGGACGCGCTCAAGCGCAAGTTTCCCGACATTCACGTAGAGCTCATGGACATTTTCGAGCGACTCGAACGCCACTACACCGACATGTGCGACACCGAGTTCACGATTGAGCAGGGCAAGTTATGGATGCTGCAGACGCGGGTAGGCAAGCGCACCGGTGCGGCGGCATTGAAGATGGCTGTCGATATGACGAAGCACACGGGTACGGGCAAGCATGCGTGGAAGATCTCCAAGCGCGACGCGTTAATGCGCATCACCGCTGACCATCTTGATCAGGTCTTGCATCCGCAGTTTGCACGTAAGGATGCACCACTTGCGACGGGGCTCGCTGCGTCACCGGGCGCGGCGGTGGGCAAGGTGTATTTCACCGCTTACGACGCCGAAGTGGCGGTCAAGCGCGGTGAATCGGTCATTCTCGTGCGCAACGAAACGAGTCCCGAAGACGTGCACGGCATGATGGTGTCGCGCGGCATCCTCACCGTTCGAGGCGGACTCGTCAGTCACGCGGCCGTGGTTGCGCGTGGGTGGGGAAAGCCCGCGGTAGTGGGAGCTGAGTCGATTCGCATCGACGACACCTCGTTTTCGGTAAATGGCGCAGTGGTGAATCGGGGCGATGTGATTTCGCTGGACGGTTCAACGGGAGAAATCATCCTTGGCGCCATGCCCCTGGCCGAGCCGTCGCCACCTGACGAGTTCTTCACGATATTGAAGTGGGCTGACGATATTCGTCGCGGCAAGTTGGGCGTTCGTGCCAATGCCGATACGGCAGAAGATGCCCGACGTGCACGCGAGTACGGGGCAGAGGGGATTGGTCTGTGTCGCACCGAGCACATGTTCCTCGGGCCCGAGCGACTGCCGATTGTACGACGGATGATTCTTGCGACGACCGACGACGAGGAATCCGCCGCGCTTGCCGCACTGTTGGAGGCACAGACCACCGACTTCACGACACTGCTGCGCGAAATGAGTGGGCTGCCCGTCACCGTTCGTCTACTCGACCCGCCGCTGCACGAGTTTCTTCCTGACGTCACTGAATTGCGGATCAAGGAGGCGACGGCAGGACTTTCTCCTGACGAAGAGCAGTTGGTGGCCGCGGCCGAGTCGTGGGCGGAGGTCAACCCGATGCTGGGCACGCGCGGGGTTCGGCTTGGCGTGTTGAAGCCGGGCTTGTATGCGATGCAGGTGCGTGCGTTAATGACTGCAGCCGACATTGTCGCCAACGAGGGACTTGAACCGATCGTCGAAGTCATGATTCCGCTCACGGTGACGAAGGAAGAGCTCGCACTTGCGCGGAGTTGGGTAGAGGAGGCGATCGTCGACCACGGTCGTTCACCAAAGGTGGTGCCCAAGGTTGGCTCGGCAGGGAAAGCCCCTAAACGTCCGAAGGTCACGATCGGCACGATGATCGAAACACCTCGTGCTGCGCTCGTAGCGGGCGAACTCGCTGAGGTAGCCGACTTCTTTAGCTTCGGCACCAACGATTTGACGCAGATGACCTTTGGTTTTAGCCGTGACGATGTTGAGTCTCGGATGATGCCCGCGTATCTCAAGGCCGGGTTGCTGCAGCGCAATCCCTTCGAGACGATCGATGCGGCGGGAGTGGGTGAACTGGTGTCGATGGCGGCGAAACGTGGCAGGCGAACTCATCGTTCCCTCACGTTGGGCGTGTGTGGCGAGCATGGCGGTGACCCCGACTCGATCGCCCTGTTTCATCGTGCTGGCCTCGATTATGTGAGTTGCTCGCCGTATCGCGTTCCCGTTGCCCGCCTTGCGGCGGCTCAGGCGATCATCGGCAAATCCACCGCGTCGTAACCCACGGCGGCCTTCAGGCGGCGGCACCACGACCAGTACTCTGTGTCCGTGGCGATCGCGAACGATGACATCGAGCGGTTGCGTGACACCGTTTCGATCGTGGACGTGGTGCAGGCGTATCTGCCGCTGCGACGCGTCGGTCGCAATTTTGTGGGACTGTGCCCCTTTCATGCAGAGAAGTCTGGGTCGTTCAATGTGCGTGAGGAGACGAAGCGGTATCGCTGTTTCGGCTGTGGCGCATCGGGCGACGTGTTCAAGTTCGTGCAAGACATGGAACACCTCGACTTCGTGGGGGCTGTCGAGCACCTAGCCAACAAGATCGGCATGCAGCTCACATATACGACAGGTGGGCAGAGCAAGGATCGGCAGCGACGAAAGGCGTTGATTGAGGTCATGGCTAACGCTGTCGAGTGGTATCACCAGCGGCTGCTCACGAGCCCGGACGCAAAGGCTGCGCGTGACTACCTGCGCGAGCGCGGCCTCGCCGGAGACGTGGCCCGTACCTTCAAATTGGGATGGGCGCCCGATGACTGGGACGCACTGAGTCGCGACCTCGACGTGCCGCTCGACATGTTGAAGGAAGTTGGCTTGGCGTTTGTAAACAAGCGAGGCAAGGCCCAAGACTCCTTTCGCGCACGGGTGATGTTTCCGATCTTCACCGATGCCGGCGAGCCGGTGGCGTTTGGCGGTCGCGTATTGCCCGGCTCTACCGATCCCGCCAAGTACAAGAACTCATCCGAGACGTCGATCTACGCAAAATCCAAGACGCTGTATGGACTCAACTGGGCGAAGCAGGATGTCGTCACTGCCGATCAAGTGATTGTGTGTGAGGGCTATACAGACGTGATTGGGTTTCATCGCGCGGGTATTACGCGGGCAGTAGCCACGTGTGGCACTGCGCTGACCGAAGAACACGTGCGCCTGCTCAAACGATTCGCCAACAACGTGGTGCTCGCCTTCGATGCTGATCAGGCGGGCCAGGGTGCGGCCGAACGGTTTTACGAATGGGAGAGTCGCTACAAGGTGAGCGTCAGCGTGGCGCGGTTTCCCGAGGGCAAAGACCCGGGCGACATGGCCTCAATAGACCCCGAGGGGTTGGCGCAGGCGGTCAAGACCGCACAGCCGTTTTTGGGCTTCCGGCTCCAGCGGGTGCTGGGGGCGTCATCGCTCGCGTCGCCCGAGGCACGTTCGCGCGCCGCCGAAAACGCCATGGCGGTGGTCAATGAGCACCCCGATCTCAACGTACGCAAGATTTACGCCGGCGAGGTTGCCAGCCATGTGGGAATTCCCGCGGCCGACCTGATGCGCGTCGCCGAGCGCCGCACCCGCAACCCCGCCGTGGAGGTGCCGGTGTCGAGTGCAGTCACGCACCGTCGCGAGAACGCCGAGTTTGTGGCGATTGCCCTGATGATTCAGCAGTGGGACGAAATTGCCCCCTGGATGGTCGAGGCACTATTTGTAGATGATGTGTACCGCCGGGCTTTCCTCGCATTGGGCGAGTCGCAGGGCGATGTCAACGCGGCAATCGAGGCGGCTGACCCTGATGCGCGCGAGGCACTCGAGCGCGCAGCGGTTGCTGACGTCGAGGCTCAACCGATGGCTGAGGCATTGAACTTGATCGCCGCGGCAGTGCGCCGCGAGTTGACGCATCGCACGATGATCGCTGACCCCGATCAGATTCGTGAGGATCGTGAGGCGCGATTGTTGCTTGAACAACTCGATAACCCGCTGACCGCCGACGCTGCAGCCGGCGAACTGCTCGGGTGGCTGGGATCGCGGAGTCCCGCATGAGGCTGCGGGTGGACTCCGGACCGGATGCGGTTCGGCTCTACCTGAACGAGATCGGCCAAGTCGACTTACTCACCGCCGACGACGAGCGCAGACTGGGGAAGGCCATTCGCGATGGTCTCGACGCGCAAGCCGCTTTGGATCGTGCACCCGCTTCGCTCGGCCTCAAACAGCGTCGCGAACTGCAGCGCGTGGTGCGCGATGGGGCAAAGGCAAAGGATCACATGGTGCGGGCGAATCTCCGCTTGGTGGTCTCGATTGCGCGTCGTTACGACCGCAAGGAGCTACATCTTGCCGACTTGATTCAAGAGGGAAACATCGGGCTGATGCATGCGGCCGAAAAATACGACTTCCAAAAAGGATTCAAGTTTTCGACGTATGCCACCTGGTGGATCCGCCAGGCCATGACGCGCGCAATGGCCGACCAGGGACGCAACATTCGTATCCCTGGTCACATGATGGAAGTGGTCAACCGCGTGCAACGCGTGGAGCGTGAGTTAGCCACCGAGCTTGGCCGCGATCCGCTGCCGGAAGAGGTGGCAGACCGCAGTGGGTTGAGCGTGGAGAAGCTGCTGGAGGTGATGCAAATCGCGTTGTCGACCACGAGCCTGGACGCGCCCGTTGGGTCAGATGCCGACGATCTGACCGTGGGGGACACGATCGCCAGTCAGGATGCGTCAAACGACCCATTGGAGTCGACGGAACGTAAACAACTCGGCGAGGCTATTGAACGCACGCTGAGTGACTTGCCCGACCGCGACCAAGACATCGTTGCGATGCGTTTTGGTATCGGTAAATATGCGGGACAACCGCACACCTTGGAAGACGTTGCCAAAAAAATGAACGTCACGCGCGAACGCGTACGACAGATCGAGCAGAAAACACTGGCGCGACTCCGCCATCCCCACAACAGTGCCAACCTGCGAGCCTTTCTCGACGGCAACTAGCCTGTCGCCATGACGCAGGCGACCCCGCGCCGCAAGGCGACCGATTGGATGGTGCTGGGTCTCAATGCGCAGGGGCGTGCGGGCCGCAAGCCGGACTTTCTCGTCACTGAGGAGCCGATGGAGATTCGCGTGGCGGTGCCGGGCAAGGATGCCGAGCAGATTGCGGTGACGATGCGCACGCCCGGACACGACTTCGAACTCGCGGTCGGGTTTCTTTTCACCGAGGGCATCATCACCGCGCCGGGCGACCTGCGCGGGGTGAAGTACTGCGATGGCGAGAACGAACAGCTCTACAACATCGTCACCGTGGACCTCGTGAAGCCCTTCGATGAGGCCTTGGCGCGGCGTGCGATGGTTACGTCAGCGAGTTGTGGAATTTGCGGTACGGAGTCGATCGATCAGTTGCTCACCTCGACGACGCCTCTTCAAGCCGAAGTGGGGCCTGTGCTGTCTGCTGATGTGCTGCTCGGTGTTGCCGACGCAGTGCGCAAGTCGCAACCGACGTTCGACCGCACGGGAGGACTACATGCGTCTGCGCTGTTCGACGCTGCGGGCACGATCACACTTGTGCGCGAAGATATTGGACGCCACAATGCGGTGGACAAGGTGGTGGGACGCGCGGTGCTGGACAAGTCCGTTCCGCTCACCGCCTTCGGCCTATTCTGCAGCGGTCGCTTGTCGTTTGAGATCATCCAAAAGGCGGCGATGGCCCGCATTGCGTTCATCGTCGCTGTTGGTGCGCCCTCCAGCCTTGCGGTGCAGACCGCCGAACGTCTGGGCATCACCACTGTCGGATTCCTACGTGACGGTAAGGCCAACGTGTACACCCACCCACACCGGGTTGCGGTGTAGTTGCGCCTTAGGCATTTTCGAGTTCGCGCAACAGCCCCACCATTGCGTTGAGCGATTCGTAGCGCCAGCGGCGCACGAGGTCGGCCGTGGGAGTTACATCCCCTCGTGTGTTGCGGAGTGCGGCGGCCATTGGTTCGAAATGCTGGCGCTGCGTGGCGGCGAGTGCGCGATTCGACATGCCGCGCCGGGACCGCAGGGCAAACTTGGCGAGTAACTCGAGGCGCGCATCGCGTGGGTGCGTGACGACGGCGTCGAGCCACTCGCGCGTGAGTTCTCGTCCGCGCGCAGTCGCGTGGTAAATCGTGCGTGGGGCGCCGCGTTGTCCCGCCTCGGTGCGGGCCGGTTCGATGAGTCCCGCCGCAGCGAGCGCATCAATGGATCGATAGATGAGTGGGCGGCGCACGGTGATGGCCATCGCTAGGGCGTCATCGTCGGCGAGCGCCTTGGCCACGCCGAACCCGTGTTGGGGCGCCTCATCGATCACGGCCAAGACGACTTGGTCGAGGAGTGATCGGTCATTTAGTCTCATTGAGACTATGAGGATAACGGGAACGTCCCGCGCCGGTATCGCGCTGCTCGTACTCGGGGTCGCCGTTCTCAGCTGGGGCGGGGCCGCCACGGCTCTTCCCGCCTCGACGGTGCGCGGCGAGATCGTCGTGTCGGCGGCGGCATCGCTGACCGAGAGCTTCACGGCGTTGGGCAAGCGCTTTCGCCTGCTGTATCCGCAGGCGCGCGTGCGTTTCAACTTTGGCTCCACAACGGCACTCGTGAACCAGATTGCTTCCGGTGCACCCGTCACGGTATTCGCATCGGCCGATCTTGCATCGCAGGATCGTCTGATGCAGTCGGGCAACGTGGTGACGACGCCGCGCGTGTTTGCACGTAACACCATGATGATCGCGGTCAAGCCGGGTAATCCGCAGCGCATTCGCTCGTTAGCCGATCTGGCGAATGTCGGTACCGTGGCGCTGTGTGGCAAAACCGTGCCATGCGGGGTGTATGCGGCATCGGTGCTGCAGCGCGCGGGCGTCACCATTGCCGAGTCGTCGATTACGCGCGGCATTGATGCCAAGGCGACCATGGCCGGAGTGACGTTCGGCGATGCCGCCGCCGCACTCGTGTACGCAACCGATGTGCGGGCTGGCGGTAAGTCGGTGACTGCGGTGTCGATCCCGTCGCGCCACAACGTGCGCAATGTGTATGGCATCTCACTCGTGCGCGGTGGCCCGAATGCCGCAGTTGGTCGTGCATTCATGAACTATGTGCTGTCGACTGAGGGGCGCCAAGTGCTGAAGGGTTTCGGCTTTCTTGCGCCGTAACGTCTCGCCTTGGCGCCATGTCGTGGTCGGTGCAGCTGCCCTTGGTTTCATGTTTGTCGCCCTGCCCCTCGTCGGGCTGCTCGCGCAAACGCCGTGGGGTGATCTCGCCGATCAACTCGCCTCGCCCGAGGCCCGCGCGGCACTGCGACTGTCGCTCGGTACATCACTCGCCGCCACGGCGATGGTCGTCGTCGTGGGGTTACCCATGGCGTGGGCGCTCGCGCGATATCGATTTCCCGGACGCCGCCTGATGCGCGCCGTGATCATCGTGCCGTTGGTGATGCCGCCGGTGGTTGCGGGTGTGGCGTTGCTCGCCGTGTTCGGCCGCAACGATGGCCTCATCGGTCGCGCGTTGTTCGACCTGTTCGGCACGCAACTCACCTTCAGTCCGCTCGGCGTCGTTGTCGCGGAGGCCTTTGTCGCATTGCCGTTTTTTGTCCTTGCGGCCGAGGCGGGGATTGCCGGAGTCGATCGTCGCTTCGAGCAGGTCGCCGCCACGCTCGGGGCACGATCGCCGTATGTGGCGCGCGCAGTGGTGCTGCGACTCGCAGCACCTGCACTTGGTGCGGGGGTGGTCGTTGCCTGGGCGCGCGCACTTGGTGAATTTGGTGCCACTATTACCTTTGCCGGCAACATCGAAGGACGCACGCAAACCCTGCCGCTGGCCGTGTATGTGTTGTTGGAAAGTAATCCCGAGGGTGCGTTCGCGCTGAGCGTGGTGATGATCGCGGTGGCGATCGGCGTACTTGTTGCACTGCGCGGTCGATACATGGGGGGCACGCGATGACGCTCGAGGTGCACGGTAGGGCGCGCGTGGGCACTTTCGTGTTGCATATCGACCTGACGATCACCGGTGAAACAGTGGCAATTGTCGGCGATAACGGCGTCGGCAAGACCACGCTGTTGAACGTGGTAGCGGGGATCGTTCAGCTTGAGTCGGGCAGTGTCACGCTCGGTGGCGAAGTTGTCGACGACCCCCGCGCGGGCATCTGTGTGACATCGCAGCGCCGTGGCGTGGCAATGCTGTTTCAGGATCCGTTGCTGTTTCCACATCTTTCCGTGCTCGACAACGTTGCGTTTGCTCTGCGCCGCCGGGGTATTGCGCGCGAGCCCGCCCGCAATGAGGCACTCGACGCATTAGTGCGATTCGGTGTGGGCGATCTTGCGTCGCGAGGAATCGACACGCTGTCGGGTGGTCAGGCCCAGCGTGTGGCGCTCGCCCGTGCGCTCGTGTGCGATCCGCGCGTGGTATTGCTGGACGAGCCGTTCAGTTCACTCGACCGTCGGACGCGAGAAGAATTCCGCGCGATGTTGGCAGATGATTTTGCTGCGATGTCCTCGCCGCGACTCATCGTGACACACGACGACGCCGACATTGCCGCACTTTGTTCACGGCAGATCGAAGTGGTGATGACAGGCCCACGCGAGGCCTGTGTGTCAGGAGAAGGTGGCCTGACTCGCTGACGTGGCAGCCAGTACGTCTTCGTTCAACGTGATGCCGAGCCCTGGTTCGTCGCTGAGGGTGATCCACCCCGCGTCGTCGATTTCGATTGTGTTGGCAAGTACGTAGTCGCGGCGTTGTGTCGTCCACTCGGGCGGGTCGAACGGAAACTCAATAAACGGCGCACCTACTGTGCCCGCGGTGACATGGAGGTTGGCCATCACGCCGATGCCGTTACCCCACGTGTGTGGGGTGAAGATCTTGCCGGCAGCCGCAACCTGTCGGGCAAAAGCAGCAAGTCCAGTGATGCCTTGAGTGCAGACCACATCGGGTTGAAATACGTCGAAGCATCCACGCGACAACAGTTCGCGGAATTCGTAGGGCTCGCGTGTCATCTCGCCGCCGGCAATGCGAATACCGACGCGCTTCTTGAGCTCGACGAGGCCGTCGTAGTCGCCGCGGTGAAGCGGTTCTTCCATCCAATACACGCCGTGTCGCTCTAATACGGCCGCCACTTCGGTGGCGTGGTCGACGGTCCATGGGGCGGCGATATCCCATGGCATGCGCCACCCTTGGTTGCAGTCGACCATCAACTCGAGCGAGTCGCCCGTGGCGTCGCGAATGGCCTTCACGACCGCGAGGTCGTCATCAAGTTTCGGACGCCCGAAGCGCACCTTGAGGGCGGGGTAGCCGAGCGCGATACAGCGCTTGGCCACCTCGACCATGTCGGGAATCGATCGATGCACGCCGGAAGACGCGTATGCGCGAATGCGGTTGCTGTGCCCGCCGAGCAGCCGCCATACCGGTTGACCCTTGATCTTGCCGATTAGGTCCCACAGCGCAACGTCCATCGGCCACGGGCGCCCGGCATGAAACTCCACGTTCGATAGCACTGCGTTGTGTCGTTCGATGTTGAGCGGGTCTTCCCCGAGGAAATAGCGCTCGTAGTCGGAAAAGCCGTACATGGCATCACCCGAGCCCACCCCGCAACGCCCCTCCGAGTCGAACACGCGCACGATCGTCGCGGGGAAGTGGGTGCGTGGACGCGTGTCCCACGAGGCGGGAAACGGCGGATCGAGTGGCAGCCGGTGATGGGAGATCTCGATCCGGCTGATGGTCGACATGTTTTAGTTGCGCATCCGTGATCCGCTCGGGTCGAGGATCGGTTCGTGCAAGATCGTCGCCGGGCGACGCTTGCCGATGATCTCGATCTCGAAGCCGGATGTCTGGGAGACCAGTTCGGTGGGGATGTAGCCCATCGCCAGTGATGCCTGCGAGTAGTGCGCATAACCACCGGAGGTGATCCAGCCCACGACTTCGCCGTTATGCCACACGGGCTCGTCGCCAATCACGTCTGCGGGAGCGTCGGGATCGACGTCGACTTTGAATACGACAAGCTTGCGCTTTGGCCCGCCGTCGGCGATTTCCTTCTCCACCGCCGCACGACCAATGAAGTCGTGATCGAACTTGAGCGAGCGATCCATCGCCGCTTCGAGCGGTGTGTAAATGGGCCGATATTCACGGAACCAGGTGCCGAAGCTCTTTTCCAGTCGCATGGTGATGAGCGCTCGGAAACCGAAGAGCCGCATGTCGAACTCGCGGCCAGCGTCCCAGATCAAGTCGAACAGATAGCGCTGGTATTCGGGTGCCATCCACATCTCGTAACCGAGGTCGCCCGTATAGGTCATACGCGACAACCAGATCGGCGCCATGCCGATGTTTGCCTTGCGGAAGGCCATGAATGGAAAGTCCTTGGTGGCGAGCGAGGTGTCGGTGAGCTTCTGCAACACGTCGCGCGAACGAGGTCCGGCCACGGTGAGGCCGACCATCGACAGCGACAGGTTCTCGAAGCGAATGGATGAGTTCTTCGGCAGATGATCGAGGAACCAGCGCGGGTGGTGTACCTCGGCTGCCTGCGACCCGAAGAGATGGAACTCCTCTTCGCCCACGCGTGATACCGAGAACTCGCCGACAATCTTGCCCTGCGGGTTGAGCATTGCGGTGAGGACGGTGCGGTTCATTGCCGGTAGAGCGTTGGTGAACAGACTCGAGAGCCACGCAGAGGATCCCTTGCCGCTCACCTTGTACTTGGCGAAGTTCGACGCCTCAGAGAATCCGACGCGCTCGCGCACCGCGCGCGACTCTTCAGCCACGATGGGGAATGCATTCGAGCGATAGAAGGTGATGTTTTCCACCGGCTCTTCGCCCTTCTTCTGGAACCACAGCGGGTGTTCGAGTCCGAAGCCTGCACCCCACACCGCGTTGTGCTCGGTGAGTCGGTCGTAGATCGGCGTAGTGAGCAGCGGTCGTGCTGCGGGGAGTTCCTCGTTGGGGAACGTGATGCGGAAGCGCCGCGAATAGTTTTCGCGGACCTTTGCATTGGTGTAGGCAAGTGTGGCGAAGTCGCCGTACCGGGCAACGTCCATGGCCCAAATGTCGGCTCCTGGGTCGCCGTTGACGATCCAGCTGGCAAGTGACAAGCCGACGCCACCGCCTTGCGACAAGCCGGCCATCACCGCACAAGCCGACCACATGCCGCGCATGCCCTTGATGGGGCCGACGAGTGGGTTGCCGTCGGGGCTGAACGTGAAGGGACCGTTGACGAACTTCTTGATTCCGGCGCGACCGACGGCGGGGAAGTGGGCGAAGCCGCGCTCCAGTTCGGGCGAAATGCGATCCAAGTCGTGCGGGAGCAACTGGAACACGAAGTCCCACGGCGTTTCCTTTGGCGCCCATGGGCGGTTTTCCTGCTCGTAGGTACCCAGCAAAATGCTCTGGCCTTCCTGGCGAGCGTAGATCTCGCCGGCGAAGTCGATCATGTGCGGCAACTCGCGGCCGTGCTTCTTGTTGTATTCGATGACTTCATCCATTGGCTCGGTCATCAAGTAGTGGTGCTCCATTGCCAACACCGGCAACTCGAGCCCGGCCATACGTCCTACCTCGCGTGCCCACAGGCCGCCCGCGTTAACGACGTGCTCGGCATGAATGACGTGGTCCTTGTCGGTAATGACGTCCCAGGTACCGTCCTCGCGTTGCGACAAACCTGTCACCCACGTGTTGGTATACACCTCGGCGCCCCGGTTGCGAGCGCAGATCGCATACGCGTGCGTGACGCCGTAGGGATCTACCGAACCTTCGTCTTCGTCGAACAGCGCGCCGACGAAGTACTTTTCCTCGAGGAGTGGGTTGAGTTCTTTTGCTTCCTTCATGGAGATCATTTCCATGTGCATGCCCAAGTAACGGCCGCGGGCTTGCGCCATGCGCAGCCAGTCGAGACGCTCGGGCGTGTCGGCAAGTTGCAAGCCGCCGGGCAAGTGAATGCCGCAGTTCTGGCCGGACTCCTTTTCGATCTCCTTGTACAAGTTGACGGTGTATTGCTGCAGGCGCGCCACGTTGGGGTCGCCGTTCAGCGTGTGCATACCGCCGGCGGCGTGCCACGTGGAGCCGGCCGTGAGCTCCTTGCGCTCGAGCAACACCACGTCGCTCCAGCCTTCCTTGGTGAGGTGATAGAGAACCGACGCGCCGACAACGCCGCCGCCGATGACTACAACTTGGGCCGATGATTTCATGAGTGTTCGTGTTCGCTTTCTTGGTGGATGTCGGTTAGAAGTCGGTCTTCACGCCGCCTTCGGCGACGCGACGGGCGGTGAATGCGGCAAGTTCTTCAGCGATCGCGGGATCGATCGCGGGCGGCGCGTACTCGGCGAGAAATGCGGCGGCGAGTTCGGCGGCCTTCTGATCGGCGGTCGGCTTGCCGGCCTCGGCCCAGGTTTCGTAATTGCGCCAGTCGGACAAGAGCGGCTTGTAGAAGGCAGTGCGAAATCGGTCCTGCGTGTGTTGCACGCCAAAGAAGTGGCCGCCTGGGCCCACCTCGCCGATTGCCTCATGGGCCAATGTTTCGGCATCCACGACGATGGGTTCGAGATACTCGGCGATCATTGCCAGCAAGTCGGCATCGAGAATGAACTTCGACAGCGAGGCGTGCAGACCGCCTTCCATCCAACCGGCACCATGCATCAACACGTTGACGCCACCTTGAATTGCTCCCCACAGCGAAAAGACACTTTCGTAGGCGGCCTGTGCATCGAGTGCGTTTGCGGCGCACACGTTGCTCGAACGAAACGGCACGCCGTAGCGACGTGCAAGTTGGCCGCCGGCCATTGCCGTGCGCATGTACTCGGGTGTGCCGAACGCGGGGGCGCCAGATTGCATGTCGACGTTCGAGGTAAAACCGCCGTAGGCGACCGGTGCGCCGGGGTTGACCACTTGCGTGAACACCATGCCCGCTAGCGCTTCGGCGTTCTGTAGCGACAACGCGCCCGCCAGCGTGACGGGCGCCATTGCGCCGGCCAACGTGAACGGGGTGATAATGACCACCTGGTTGTGCTTGGAGAACTCCATGATGCCCTGCAGCATCGGAATGTCGAGGCGCAGCGGCGATGACGAGTTGATGATGGTGAACACGGAGGGTTCACGATCGATCTGCTCCTGCGATACGCCGCGAGCAATGCGCACCATTTCGAGCACGTCTTGGTTGCGTTGCGCGCCAAGGCTGTAACAGTGGATCGCCTTGTCGGTATACGTGAGCATGTCGTGGGTGGTCTCGAGATGGCGGATCGACGAATGAATGTCGACCGGCTCGACTGGATAGCCCGCAACGAAGTGCACGATGTTGAACATCTGGGTGAGCTTGAGCAGGTCGCGGAAGTTTTCACGAGTGCCGGCGTGGCGGGTGCCGTCTAACTCCACGAAGTTTGGCGGGCTGGCCACGCTGCCAAACGCCATCCAGTTGCCGCCGATCTTCAGCGAGTGATTCGGGTTCCGTGCATGCAAGGTGAATTCGCTGGGGCACGTCTTAATGGTCTCCATTACGAACGCAGGATCAAAGCGCACGCGCTGGTCGGTGATGGACACCCCGTCTTTCGGCAGCATCTTGCGCGCCTCGGGCTCGAGGAAGTCAATGCCGTGCTCGGACAACACGCGCAACGAGGCCTGATGGATGGACTCAATCTCGTCGTCAGACAGCACCTTCGTTGGCCCGTACGTCATCCGCGGTTGCTTGAACGGCTTCTGCTCCGGCAAACGCGAGCGCGTTGCTGCGCCTTGGCGGTCTCGGCCACGACGACGTTGAGCACCCGATGCTGATTCGCTCACAGTTCCCCTTTGTGCTGAAGGTCGGGTTCACCCAACCCGAGAGGGCAGGCTAGTTGCCTTTGCGCCGGCGAATCTCCTCGGAGATGGCGGGAACCACCTTGTGCAGATCGCCAATAACGGCGTAGCCCGCCTTGGTCACGATGTTGGCTTCCTTGTCAAGATTGATGGCGATGATGTTCTTCGACGCCATGGCGCCCACCCAGTGTTGGATGGCCCCCGAGATGCCGCAGGCGATGTAGACGTCTGGGGCGATGCGGGTACCGGTCTGGCCCACCTGATCGGTGTGATTACGCCAGCCGTTGTTCGTGACTGCACGCGAACAGCCGACCACGCCGCCGAGTAGTCCGGCGAGCTCCTCGAGTGGGGCGAAGGCCTCGGCCGATCCCACGCCGCGGCCACCACTCACGACTACCGGCGCGGTGGCCAACGTGACGCCGGCAACACGCTCCACGCGGTCGCGCACGAACGAATGCAGTGCCGCATCGGGAAGTGCAACGTCGACAACGTTGGTGGATACAGCGATAGGCGCCTCACTCGGCTCCACCGTGTGGTTGGCAAGGGTGACGAGCTTGATTGGCGCGTCGAGTTCAGCGGCTTCCATCAGCGACCCACCCCAGCGCGTACGCACGACCTTGAGCGGCTGTGGACCGGTGAACTCGGCGTCGAACTCGGCGCAGTTCATCGCAGCAGGCAGGTCGAGTCGCGCAGCGATCTGTGCGATGAGTTCGTGCCCGCGGTCGGTGCCACAACCCATCACTACTTGTGGAGTAATCGACTGCACAAGCGTGGCTGCTGCAGCGCCCCATGCTTCGGGGCCGTAGTCGACGAGGGCATCGTGATGGAGTTGGTGCACGGTTTGTGCGCCGTGGCGTGCCAGCACGTCGGCGAGTGCGTCAGCATTCGCACCAATGGTGACCGCCTCTACGCGAGTGTTCATTTGCGAAGCCAGGCTGCGTGCGGCGGTCAGCATGCCAAGGGCGTGCGCCGACAGCGTGCCGCGGTCGTGTTCGATGATGGCGACAACGGTCATTTGAGCACTCCCAACTCGACGAGCAAGTCGACCACTGCGGGGGCTGCTTCTGGGCCAGTGCCCAGAATTTGCGTGTTGCTCACGCGCTCGGGTGGACGTTGCAGCGTGATCATGCGCAAGCCACCGACGGGTGCGGGTACCTCGACGCGGCCAACGTCGGCCTTCTTCGAGGCGAGTCGTCCCTTCATCGTCGGGTAGCGCGGCAAGTTGATGCCTTCCTTGATGCCGACTGCGGCGGGCATGGGGAGTCGGTAGATCTCTTGGCCGGCATCACTCTCGCGACGCACGACGGCAGTCGTGCCGTCGACCTCAAGTCCCTTCGCGCCGTTCACCATGGGTCGGCCGAGCGCGAGCGCAGTGCGAATGCCCACCTGATACCCACATGAATCGGCCGACTCGTTGCCGAAGAGCACCAAATCGAAGGCACCGTCGGCAGCCTCGAGTTGTGCGATGACCTGGGTGATTGCCGCTGCCGTGCGCTGTGGATCCCAGTCGCGATCATCGATCGGCACGAGCACCGCCTTGGCTGCGCCCACACTGACTGCCGTGCGTAGTTGTTCCTCCGCCTCAGCGGGGCCAAGCGTCAGCACCGTGGCGTCGCCACCATGCTGTTCGACGAGTTGCACCGCTGCCTCTACTGCGCATTCCTCGTGCGGGCTCACGGTGAAACCCAAGAATGCGGTGTCGACTGCCTGACCGTCTTCGGTGATGTTGATGCGTGCGCCAGGAGCCGGAACACGCTTCACGCAAACAAGAATCCTCATGGCGCTTAGCGCTTCATGCGCTCATCGTTCGGGTCGAACAGCGGCTGGCTGCCGACACGCGCGACGCGCACGGGGTAGAGCTCGTTCATGTACATCACGCGCAACTCGTTGCCCTCGACTGCGTGCTCGGGGGTGAGATACGCAAGCATGAGATACGAGCCGAGCGATGGTGCTGCGCCTGCCGTGGTGACGCGCGAGACGCGACCCTTGGCATCCACGATGCGCTGACCATCCTTGGTGAGGATGGGCTCGTTGCCGCCGGTAGGGAAGCGCTTGATGCCGGACTTGCTGGTGTGGTCGAGCATCTCGAGGGTGCACATGATCGCCGCCGGCTTTTCTTCACGGGCCTTGAGGTACGCGGCCTTACCGATGAAGTCGGCCGACTTGACCTTGGGGCGGGCAAGTCCGGCCTCGACGGGTGTGTACTCGCTTTCGAGTTCGGCGCCCATCAGGCGGTAACCCTTCTCGATGCGACCGGTGACGGCATAGACGCCCATGCCGACGGGAATGATGCCGAACTCCTCGCCGGCCTTGGCGATGGAGTCCCACAGGCGCAGGCCGTGCTCCATCTTGGTGTAGACCTCCCAACCGTTCTCTCCGACGTAGGAAATGCGGAACATCCACGCGGGAACACCGTCGATGAGCACTTCGCGCACGGAGCCGTAGGGGAAGTTGGCCTGCGACACGTCGAAAGGCACCAGCTTGCCTTCGGCGTCGAGGTTCATCGTCGCCTTTGCCATGGTCTTTTCTGCGTTCGGACCCCACACGCCAATCGTGCACAGCGACGACGACATGTCGGTGAACGTCACCGATCCGTCAGTCGGCATGTGACGGGTGAACCAGTACTTGTCGCGGCCACCGTCGAAGGCACCGGTGATGACACGGAAGTGGTCCTGGCCGAGTCGCATGATCGTGAGGTCGCCGCGGAATCCACCCTGTGGCGTGAGCAGCGGTGTGTACACCGACTTGCCGACTGCAACGTCGACATTATTGACGCACATGTACTGCAGGAAGTTCATCGCGCCAGGGCCGGTGAAGTCGAACTCGTTGAATGCAGTGAGGTCGACCATGCCCACCGACTCGCGCATCTGCAAGTGTTCGGCATTGGTGATGGGCGACCACCAGCGGGCGTCCCACTCGTGCGGGCGCGGCTGGCATGCCTCGGGGAACTTGTCCATCAACTTCGCGTTGGAAGCAAACCACTGCGGGCGCTCCCAGCCACGTGCGTCGAAGAACGTTGCGCCGAGCGCTTCTTCGCGTGCGTAGAAGGGGCTGCGGCGCATGTCGCGCTGCGATGCCCACTGCTCACGAGGGTGCACGATGCCATAGGTCTTGTTGAAGTGTTCCGCACAGCGTGCGTAGATGTGGTGGTCGGTCTTTTCGTGCGGGTAGAACCGGCTGATGTCAGACGAGTGCGGATCGCACAAGTGCGGGTAGCCATAGGTCATCCATTCGGCGACTAACTGCGCGATGCCGGGTCCTTCCTTGATCCACACGGCTGCGGCCGACCACAGGTTCTTCACTTCGACCGTCTCGCCGAGCACCGGCATGGCATCGGGTGTGAGGGACAGCAATCCGTTGATCGCGTACTTGATCTCGGCATCGCCGAGCATGTCCATCAACTCGATGGCTTGTTCCATCTGCGGATCGAAGTCATCCATCGTGAGCGGCAACTCGGTCGGCGACAGCGCAGAGGCCTCGTTCGACGGGATGTCGTTGGGGTGCATAAAGATCGGACGGTGGGCGTACGAGCCGACTTCCATCGAGCCAGTGCTCTGACGCTCGTAGCAGAACGTGTCCATGTCGCGGATGATGGGGAATGCCACTTCGGCGTTTGTCTTCTGCAAGACGTCGAGCGGGCCCACGTCGGCCATCTGGTGCACGGCGGGGGTGAGCGGAATGTTGGCACCAGCCATCTCGGCGATGCGGGGGCTCCACACGCCACACGCAATGACGACGTATTCGGCTTCGATGCGCCCCTTATTGGTGACGACGGCCTTGATTGCGCCATTTTCGGTTTCGAGATCGAGTACTTCGGTGTTGGCGAAGACCGTGGCGTGACCAGCCTTGACGGCGCTTTCGCGCATCAGAGTGCCGGTCTGCAGCGAGTCGACTACTGACACGCTTGGGGTGTAGAAGCCGCCGAGGATGATGTCTTCGTTGATGAATGGCACGAGTTCCTTGATCTCGGCTGGCGTGAGCAGCGTGGAGTCGATGCCCCAAGCCTTGGCCGACGTCATCCGACGGTTGAACTCCTCGAGGCGCTCGGGCGTGCGAGCGACTTCGATACCGCCGCAGGTGTTGTTCATGCCAAGTGCCACATATTGCTGCTGCGACGCCAGCGTGAGCAGCGCCATTTCCTTGTTGTGGTCAGTGGGGAAGATGAAGTTGGAGGCGTGGCCCGTGGAGCCTCCGGGGTTGGGGAGTGGCCCCTTGTCGATGAGCACCATGTCGGTCCATCCCAACTTGGACAGATGCCCAACCAGACAGTTGCCGACAATGCCTGCGCCAATGACTACGCACTTGGCTCGACTTGGAAACTCGCTCACGTGACAACCCCCTTGAAGATTTGCCTTGTCGGATGGACGAAGGCCTGACAAATCGCTAATATATCAGCGCAATATCAACCGGCGTCAAATCGCCTCACCACTCGGGTGGGGATACGCGGCGGTGCAGAGGAAAGGGAACGTGCGTGAGCGTGTCATTGAGTGAACGGGCCTACTACGAGATCCGGGACCTCATCGTGCGCGTCGATCTTGCCCCCGGTGACGTGATCCGCGAAGACGATCTGCAGGAGCGTCTCGGCATTGGGCGCACGCCCATCCGTGAAGCGCTCCAGCGTTTGGCGCGCGATCAGTTCGTCACGGTGATCCCGCGCCGCGGCATGTTGGTCTCGGGCGTGGACGTCACCGAGTTGTCCATGTTGTACGAGACCCGCACGATTCTGGAGCCCTATGCCACCCGGCTGGCTTGTGCCCGCGGCCGTAGTGAACACTGGGAGGCGATGGCAACCGCGCTCGAGGGCGCGCGCAAATCGGGTGTAAGTAACGATCAACTGATGATGATCGACCGCACCTGTCACGAAATTGTCTGGAGCGCTTCGGGTAACCGTTTCCTTACCGACACCTTGGACATGCTCTATGCACAGAGCGACCGCCTGTGGCACCTGTATCTGTCCGACGTAGCCGACATGAAGCACGCGGTCGAAGAGCATGCCGAGATTCATGAAGCGCTCGTAGCCGGCGATAGCGATCGCGCGGCGAGTCTTGCAGAGGCACACATGCGGGCGTTTGACGACGAAATCAGCCAGGCGGTGCGCCGACGCCTTGGCGGGCGCATCGACGCCTAGTTAGTTGTAGTCGCCGAGCACTTGTGCGGGATCGCTTGAGGCGGTGTCCGGCCAATTCGAATACCAGATATCTGCAGCAGAAGTCCCCACGTGCAGGGGTATGCGTTCGAACCCGGGAAGTGGATCGAGCAGCGGCTCGATCACGACGTCCCAACGAGGCTTGGCAAAAAAGGGAAACGATTGCCGCGAGTTGCCCGACGGGTTCACCACGCGATGGGGCGTTGATACCAGACGCCCCCCAGTCCACAGCTCGAGCATGTCGCCCACGTTGAGCACCATGGCGTCTGGCGGACACGACGCATTGATCCACTCATCATTGCGGTCGCGCACCTCAAGGCCACCGATTGGGTCATGGGCAAGAACGGTCAGGATGTTGAAGTCTTTGTGTGGATGGATTCCCCACGAGTCTGTCGCGGGAGCGCTGGGCGGATAGTTGAGCAGCGTCATGTTGGTGAGCGGAGTTTCCATGCAGGACAGCACAAATGACTCGTCAATGGAAAAGTGTCGACATAATCCGGTGAGGAGGTCGTTGCACAGCAATTCCAGTTCGCCCCAGTACCGCATGATGCGCGTCTTCACCTCGTGCGGCGTGGGTGGCCAGATGTTTGGCGCGTAGAGGTCGCTTGTTTTGCGGATGGGATCGTCGGGGCGTACTTCGAAGTGCAGTTTCCACGCTTCGTAGTGATCAGCTTTGCCAACGCCCGAATTCGGTGTGAAGTAGCCAAGCGGGACATATCCGCGGTAGTTCCCTTTTTGTACGGTGGTGCGCGCAAGGGTGACGCGAGGGACCTCAAACACTTCGGCCACTGCGGCGCGCATATCGGCGATCGTCGAGGCGGGAACGCCATGGTTGCTAATGACAGCAAAGCCGACATCAGCAAGCGCGTTGCCTAGGGCTGCTGCCGCATGTATGTACCCTGGGTCGCCCTCGTGACGGAGCGCGCCAATGTCAACCAGTGGTAGTGCGCGGCGCATATCGCATATCTCAGCACATGGCCGCAGGTGTCCCATACGGCGCCCATCACGCCTCATATCTTGCTGATATATGTGGCGATTGGCTCGCTATATAGTGGTGACGCTCATCGACGTCGAACAGCGAGGTTCACTCATGTCGTTCCCTTCCGATCTGGACATTGCACGCGCAGGCAAGCCAAAGCCGCTGAAGGAGATTGCGGCAATGATGGGCATCGGCGAACAATTCCTCGAGCCCTACGGCACGAGCCTCGCCAAGATCAGTCTTGATGCAATCGATGCGTTGCAGGATCGTCCGAAGGCGAAGTACGTCGTGGTGACCGCGATCACCCCCACACCTCTCGGCGAAGGCAAGACCACCACCACCGTGGGTCTCGGTCAAGCAATGAAGCACATCGGCAAGAACGCCGTGATCAGTTTGCGTCAGCCGAGCATGGGGCCAACGTTCGGCATCAAGGGCGGCGCCGCTGGCGGCGGATACAGCCAGGTGATTCCGATGGAGTTGTTGAACCTGCACCTCACCGGTGACTTCCACGCCGTCACCGCCGCGCACAACTTGCTGTCGGCGATGGTTGACAATCATTTGCATCAGGGCAATGAGCTCGATCTCGACATCGACAACATCACGTGGCGCCGTGTGTTGGACGTCAACGATCGTTCTTTGCGCAATATCATCGTTGGCCTCGGCACCAAAGAAGACGGCGTGACGCGTCAGACGGGATTCGACATCACTGCAGCCTCTGAAGTGATGGCAATTCTTGCGCTCTCTAATTCAATGGCCGACATGCGTGCCCGCCTTGCTCGCATTGTGGTGGGCTACAACTCAAAGGGTCAGCCCGTTACCGCAGAGCAGCTCAGCGCCGCGGGTTCGATGGCCGTGATCATGCGTGACGCGGTCAAGCCAAACCTGCTGCAGACGCTCGAGAACACGCCGGTCATCGTGCATGCTGGCCCATTCGGCAACATCGCGCACGGCAACTCATCCATCATCGGCGACCTCGTGGGCATTCGCGGCGGCGACTATCTCATCACCGAAGCGGGATTCGGCGCCGACATGGGTGCCGAACGCTTTTTTAACATCAAGTGTCGTGCATCGGGCCTCGTTCCGGATGCCGCGGTGTTGGTCACTACGGTGCGTGCCCTCAAGGCACACTCGGGCAAGTACAAGATCGTTGCCGGCAAGGCGCTGCCGCCAGAGTTGCTGGCCGAGAACCCCGCCGATGTGGAATCGGGTGGCGAGAACCTGCGCAAGCAGATCGAAAACGTCAAGGCCCACGGCGTGACCCCGGTGGTGGCGATTAACTCGTTCCCGACGGACCACGCGTCTGAACACGACGTCATCAAGAAGATTGCGGAGGCTGCCGGCGCGCGCGTCGCAGTGTGCACGCACTTCGCCGACGGTGGTGCGGGAGCAGTCGAACTGGCCCGCGCGGTCGAAGAGGCCTGCAATGAGAAAAACAACTTCCACTTCCTCTACGAGTCAAGCGCGAGCTTGAAGGACAAGATCGAAACCGTCGCCAAGACCATCTATGGCGCCGCCAATGTCACCTACTCGGCAGTGGCCAACAAGCAGCTCAAGACGTACACCGACAACGGCTTTGCCGACTTGCCGGTGTGTATCGCCAAGACGCACTTGTCGATCTCCGGCGATGCGTCGCTGAAGGGTGCGCCGACGGGCCACACGCTCAACGTGCGCGAGGTGCGCGCATCAGTGGGTGCGGGCTTCGTGTACCCAATTTGCGGCGACATGCGCACGCTGCCCGGCCTCGGTACTAAGCCAGCTGCGGCAATCATCGACTTCGACGAGAATGGCGAAATCGTCGGCCTGTCATGAGTGACAAGCGCACGCCCGGCGGGGCGTTGATCATGGACGGCGAAGTGCTGCGCGACGAGACCGTGGCGCGATTGCGTCAGGAGATCGAGGCAAAGGGTTCGCCCAAGGTGTGTCTCGCAACTTTGCTCGTCGGCGACGACAAGCCGAGCAAGATTTACGTGCGTTGGAAGCACAAGAAGGCCGAGGAGGCGGGCATGGTGTCGAAGGGCATCGAATTGCCCGGCTCGGCCACCCAAGAAGAAGTCGAGCGTGCGGTTAAGTCGTTTGCTGACGACCCCGAGGTGCACGGCATTCTGGTGCAGCTGCCGATACCCGCTCATCTCGATACCGAGCGCGTGCTGTCGCTTATTCCGCCGGAGAAGGACGTCGACGGTCTGACCGAACTATCGATGGGTCGCCTGATGCGCGGCCTGCCCGGTCACGTGCCGTGTACGCCGCTCGGCGTCATGCGCTTGCTCGAGCGGTATGGCATTCCCACGAAGGGCAAGCGTGTGGTCGTCATTGGGCGTTCAACGTTGGTGGGCCTACCGCAGACCATCCTGATGATTCGCAAAGGTGGCGACGCCACCACCACGTGCGCGCATTCGCACACCACTGACTTGAAGGAAGTGTGCCGCGAGGCCGACATCATCGTGTCGGCGGTGGGCATCGCCAAGTTGATCACCAAGGATCACGTCAAGCCTGGCGCCGTAGTCGTCGACGTTGGCGTGTCGCGTGTTGAAGAAAAGATCGTGGGTGACGTGGACTTCGATGAGGTGCAGCACGTAGCCAGCGCGATCACGCCGATGCCCGGTGGTACAGGTCCGATGACGATCGCCTGCCTGCTCGAAAATACGGTCGAAGCCGCAAAGATGCAAGGCAAGTTCTAGGCGACAGCAGTTGGTGCCTGCATGCGCTTGGCCGCGGCCTGCGTGAGCCGATCCAGCGTGCTAGCCATGATCACCACGGCAACCGCTACTTCCGCGCCGAGTCCGGTGCCGCCATCTTTGGTGAGCGCCTCGATCGAGCGATAGCCGAGCCCGCCGCCGCCAACCATGCCGGCGATGATCGCCATTGCCAACACCATCATGATCATTTGGTTGATGGCGAGAATGATCGACGGCATCGCCAGCGGAATGCGCACGCCCCACATCACTTGTCGTTCGGTGGCACCAAAGGTGGTGGCCGCCTCGACCGTGTCTTTTTTGACCTGGCGAATGCCGAGTGACGTGAGGCGGATGCCCGGCGGGATGGCGTACACCACCGCCGCCACAACACCCGGCACAGGGCCGACCGTGAAGATCATTACAAATGGAATCGCATAGATGAGCGGGGGAATGGTCTGCAATGAATCGAGCACCGGGGATAAGACGTTCTCTACGCGTGGCCGCCTGCCCAGCCACACGCCAACGGGGATCGCAATAGCGATGGAGAACACGACGGCGACGATCGTTTGTGCAATGGTGTCACTGGCGTCACGCCACATGCCGCTCATCCCCACAACAAACAAACCGATCGATGTAAACAGTGCGATACGTGTGCCGGCGATGATAAAGGCAATTGCGCCGGCGAGGAGAATCACCACCTGCCATGCAGCTTGTGTGTTGAGGAGATCGCGCGAGCGAATGAGAACGTCGCGCACGACGAAATCGTTAAACGGACGTGTGACGACGTCGAATGTGTCGCGGAACCAGGCGACGCCGTCATCGATGGGGTCGGCGAACGACGTGCCCCATGAGAAAGGGAACGAGGTGATGCCGGCAACTTTGCCAGCGACGATCGCCGCAACAATTCCGCCGATCACCCACCACAGTTGTCGCTGGCTATAGCGCATCCGCGGCTCGCCGGGCGTGTTGACAAACGACTGACTCACACGATCCAGCACAAAGGCCACCGCCACCACGGCGAGGCTGACCACGAGCCCGCGCCCGGGTTGCAACTGGCGCACCGTTTGGTTGATGACCTGGCCGAGACCACCCGCGCCGACGAGGGTGGCAATCACCACAATGCCAAGCGCCATCATCACGGTTTGGTTGACACCCGTGACGATGGAGGGGATTGCGAGAGGAATCTGCACGCGACGAAGTGTCTGGCGCTTGGTGGCACCGAACATTTCCGAAGCCTCGACTGCGGCGGGAGGCACCTGACGAATGCCCAGTGTGGTGAGGCGCACCATAGGCGGAAGTGCATAAATGATCGTGGCAATTGCCGCAGGAACCTGACCAATGCCAAACAAAAGCACAGTGGGAATCAGGTAGATCGTTGCGGGAATGGTTTGGGCGGCGTCCATGATCGGGCGAAGTACTGCCTCGACGCGGCGGTTGTAGGCGGCCCAGATGCCAAGCGGCACACCAACAACGATGCTGAACGCCACCGACACTGTCATGAGCGAAATGGTTTCGATGCTTTCGGCGTAGACACCGACCACTCCCGGGTAGATAACGGCGAGCGTGGTGGCCACGGCGAGTCCCCAACGGCGCGTGCGGGCCATGATCGCAAACACGAGGAGCGGGATTGCAAACCACGGCAACCACGTCAGAAGTCCTTCGATGCTGTTCAGACCACCGCGCACCAGCCACGTAATGGGATTGAAGAGGAACGTAAAGAGCCAATGATCACGACGGTTCGCCACGATCCACTGCTGTGCGTCGTTCACCGGGTCGGCAATGTTGAGGTACCACCCTTCGGGGAACCCGGGGGTGCCCAATACCTGCAGCCCAATGGCGAGGAGTACGACGCCGGAAACAGCGGCAATGATGCGCGTTGAAGGCATGACGCGCGTCGACGGGGCCGACAGCGCCAGGTTCATCGCTGTTCTGCCTGCAACATGTCGGCGACTGCTTGGCGATCGATCACGCCGAGATACGCGCCAGACTCATCCACCACACCGATTGGTTCGTCTCGCTCCAGCAACTGTGGGATGACCGTCTCTACCTTGGCTTCGGCGCGCACGGTGCGCGATCCCGCAGTGCCCGGTCGCGCCAAAGTGGCGACCCGCAAAACTTTGGCGCGGGGGATGTCGTTGGTGAACTCGCGCACGTAGTCGGTGGCGGGGGCCGCAACGATTTCCTCGGGCGTGCCCACCTGATCGAACGCGCCATCCTTCATGATCGCGATGCGGTCTCCGAGGCGCAGCGCTTCAGCGAAGTCGTGGGTGATGAACACGATCGTGCGCTGCATCGTCTTTTGCAAGCGGATGAGCTCGTCCTGCATCTCCTTACGAATCAGCGGGTCGAGCGCCGAAAACGGCTCGTCGAACAACAGGATCTCGGGGTCGACGGCGAGCGCACGGGCAAGACCCACGCGTTGCTGCATGCCGCCCGAGAGCTGCTGCGGGTAGCTGTCGGCCCAACCATCGAGACCAACGATTTCGAGTACTTCGCGCGCGCGAGCCATGCGTGTTTCTGTGTCGATGCCCTGCACCTCAAGGCCATACGCCGCGTTATCGATCACCTTGCGATGAGGGAAGAGGCCGAAGTGCTGAAAGACCATCGCCATCTTGCCGCGACGCACATCGCGCAGCTGTACCTCGTTCATTGCCAAGAGGTCTTCGCCGTTTAGCAGGATCTCGCCACGAGTGGGTTCGATCAATCGCGATAAACAACGAATCAGCGTTGACTTGCCCGATCCGGACAGGCCCATCACAACGAAGGTCTCGCCCGTGCCCACCGAGAACGACACGTCGCGCACGCCGACCGTTTGGTCCAACTGCGCAATGATTTCCGCTCGGGTCGCGCCTACTTGGGCCCTTGCGATCGCGTCGTCAGGGTCGCCATGGCCAAAGACTTTCCAGACATGCCGGACGTCAATTGCGGCCTGGGCCGTTCCCATCCGCCTCACCATAGTGGGACCGGGCGGGGCGACTTGGATGTCCTTGCTAACGTGCCGATGACGTCGTTGTGGCGTCCAACAAAGGGGGAATGCATGCGAGTAGGAAAGAAAGCATTGTTTGCAGCGGTAATCGTTGCGGGCGCCATGGTTGGCGCAGCCTGCGGCGGTAGCGACGCCACCGTCAAGATTGCTCGTAATAACTGGTCAGCATCGGCAGTTGGTGTAGAGATTGCCAAGATCCTGATTGAGGAGAATCTCGGGAGCAAAGTAGAAATCGTTGACATCGATGAGAACGCGATGTTCGCTGGTCTGTCGTCCGGCGATCTGCACGTCAGCCTCGAAGTGTGGCCTTCGGGCGTGACCCCCGATGAGCAGGCGTTCATTGATGACGGCTCGATCCTCAACATGGGTGACCTCGGCGCTATTGGCAAGATCGGCTGGTTCGTGCCTGATTACGTGCTCGAGGCATATCCCGACCTCGCCTCGTCGTGGGAGGCACTGAAGGACCCCGAAGTTGCGAAGGGCTTTGCCACCGCTGCGACGGGTTCGAATGGTCGATTCCTCGGCATGGACGCCTCGTTCTCGCAGTACGACGAGGGCATCATCAAGACCCTCGGCCTCCCGTTTGACGTGCAGTTCTCTGGCTCCGAAGGCGCTACGCAGGCGGAGATCGCCGCGCTAGCGAGCAACAAGACGCCATTGATCATGTACTACTGGACACCATCGGGTGCAGTAGGCAAGTACAACCTCAAGAACATCGCGTTGCCGACTGCATCAGTGGACTGTGCGGCGGATCCCGATAACTGCGATGGTGACTACCCCGAGGACAAGCTGTTCAAGATTGCGTCAGCAAAGTTGGAAAGCGCAGATGCCAAGGTGTTTGCTTTCATTCAGAAGTTCGCACTCACCACCGAGGATCAATTGTCGTTCCTCGAACCGGTCGACATCGATAAGGTGTCGCCACAAGAGGCTGCGCGCGCGTGGGTTGATGCAAACGAAAGCATCTGGTCTGCCTGGTTCAGCTGAATTCGGCGAAAACGTAACTGTGAAGGAGCGGGGCACACGCCCCGCTCCTTTGCTATTTGACAGGTAGTAACTGGCAGAATGACCGAGTGACAAATCGGGTACAGCAGTACGACTATGTGATTGTCGGTGGTGGCTCTGCGGGTAGTGCACTTGCCAATCGATTGAGTGCTGATCCGAAGAAGACGGTCCTGGTGCTTGAGGCGGGGCGACCGGATTACTGGTTCGACGTGTTCATCCATATGCCGGCTGCTTTGATGTTTCCGATTGGCAGCAAGTTCTACGACTGGATGTATTCCTCGCAACCCGAGCCCCATATGAATGGTCGTCGGGTGTCGCATGGTCGCGGCAAGATTCTTGGCGGTTCATCCAGCATCAACGGGATGATCTTCCAGCGCGGTAATCCGATGGATTACGAGCGTTGGGCCGCCGACCCAGGCCTGGAGCAGTGGAGCTATGCGCACTGCTTGCCGTATTTCAAGCGGATGGAAGCCTGCATGGCGGCTGACTCGTCTGATGCCTTCCGTGGCAAATCGGGGCCATTGCATCTTGAGCGCGGGGCGGTGAAGAACCCGCTATTCGGCGCGTTTTTCGAGGCGGTGAAACAGGCGGGTCATCCGATCACAAAGGATGTCAACGGCTTTCAGCAAGAGGGATTTGCGGCGTTTGATCGCAACGTCAAGCGTGGTCGTCGCTACAGCGCGGCACGCGCGTATCTGCATCCGGTGAAGCGTCGCAAAAACTTGACCATTCAATGTCGCGCACTGGTAACGAGAGTGATCACGGAGGGAAAGACTGCGACGGGCGTGGAGTATTCGCTGCCGTTCGGGCGTACGCGTTCGGTGCGGGCCAAAGAAGTCGTTCTGTGTGGTGGCGCATTCAATTCGCCACAGCTATTGCAGGTGTCGGGTATCGGCAACGCCGAGCATCTCAAGGCGGTGGGCATCGAGCCTGTGCATCACCTGCCCGGCGTTGGCGAGAACCTGCAGGACCACCTCGAGGTATACGTGCAGCATGCGTGTACGCAGCCGGTGTCGCTGAACCCACTGATGAAGTTCTGGAAGCGCCCGTTCATTGGATTTGCGTGGTTGTTTCGCAAAGGTCCGGGTGCATCGAACCATTTCGAAGCTGGTGGGTTCATTCGTAGTAACGACACCGTGAAGTATCCGAATCTGATGTTCCATTTCCTGCCGATTGCGGTGCGCTACGACGGCACGGCTCCGGCAGGTGGGCACGGCTATCAAGTGCACATCGGGCCGATGTATTCCAATTCGCGTGGCAGTCTGCGCGTGACGTCGGGAGACGTGCGCGACAAGCCGGCATTCACGTTCAATTACTTGTCGACGCCCGAGGATCATCAGGAGTGGGTCGAGGCGATAGCGGCGGCGCGGAACATTCTCAATCAGCCGGCCTTTGCCGCGTTCAGCGGCGGCGAGATTTCGCCCGGGCCCGCGGTGGCAACAGACGAGCAGGTGCTTGAGTGGGTGCGCAAGGACGGCGAGACGGCATATCACCCATCGTGCACCTGTCGCATGGGGGTTGATGACATGGCGGTGGTCGACCCTGCGACCATGCGGGTGCGGGGGATGGAGGGTTTGCGGGTCGTGGACGCATCGGTCATGCCGTACGTCACGAACGGGAACATCTACGCCCCGGTGATGATGCTCGCGGAGAAGGCCGCCGACCTGATACTTGGCACGTCACCGTTGCCGCCCGAAAACGTGTCCTATTACGTCGCCAAATAACGCTGAGACGAACGCCGGCTGATAGCCTGCGCGACGGTGATATATCTGGTGGTGCCAGCCATCCAGTCATCTCTATAGGGGGGCTCACGTGAGCGATTTCGACGACATCGATTTGGCAGGTCTCTCTGACGAGGATCTCGTCGCGCAGATGCACGACGATTTGTATGACGGTCTCGGCGAGGAGATCATCGAGGGCACCACGATTCTGTTGGATCGCGGATGGGGCCCTGACAAGGTGTTGCAGGATGCACTTGTCGAGGGCATGCGCATCGTGGGCGTCGACTTCCGAGACGGCATTCTGTTCGTGCCCGAGGTGTTGCTTGCCGCCAACGCAATGAAGGCAGGCATGAACATCTTGCGTCCGCTGCTTGCTGAGACGGGCGCCGAATCAATCGGCAAGGTCGTCATTGGCACTGTGAAGGGCGACATTCACGACATCGGGAAGAACCTTGTGGCGATGATGCTCGAGGGAGCCGGTTTCGAAGTGGTGGACCTGGGAATCAACACCGACGCCGACGCGTTTTGCGCCGCGCTCGAAGAGCACCAGCCCGACATCTTGGGTATGAGCGCCCTGCTCACCACCACGATGCCGTACATGAAGGTGGTTATTGACACGATGCGTGAAAAGGGATTGCGCGACAAGTACATCGTGTTGGTTGGCGGCGCACCGTTGAACGAAGAGTTTGGTGTCGCTGTCGGCGCGGACGCGTATTGCCGCGACGCTGCGGTAGCGGCGGAGACAGCCAAGCAGCTCGTGAACGCCCGACGCACGCGCACCGCCGAGCCTCCTGGCCCGTCGGTCGCCTGATCGCGTTTGGGAGTGCACAGCGTGTCGGACGATTGTCGTCCGCTGATCATCGCGTGTGGCGCGTTGGTATCGGAGTTGCGTGCGGTCTTGGGTCGTAACGGCCTGAACGACGTAATCGAGGTGCGGTATCTCCCGGCCAACTTGCACAATCGTCCTGAGGGCATTGTGCCTGCGCTCCGCGAACACCTCGATGGGCGCGGTGAGCGCCCGACGATGGTGGGATATGCCGACTGTGGTACGGGTGGTGCGCTTGATGCACTGTTGCGCGAGTACCCCGATGTCACGCGGATTCCTGGAGCGCATTGTTACGAGTTCTTCGCGGGCGGCGAGTTCTTCGCGCACTTGCACGACGAACAGCCCGGCACGTTTTATCTCACTGATTTTTTGGCGAAGCACTTCGACGCGCTGGTGTGGCAGGGCCTCGGGCTTGACCGCCATCCCGAACTGCGCGACATGTACTTCGGTGCCTATACGCGCCTCATGTTGCTGTCACAAACCTCGGATCCCGCTGTAGAAGTGGCGGGTCGTCAAGCCGCTGAGCGCCTTGGGCTTGCGTTCGAGCACCGCCACGTGGGCCTCAATGGCTTGGAAGCGGCGATACCCGTGTCGTTTCGCGCCGGAGCACGCTGATGCCGCGAAACGGGGCAGTAATTGTGATCATTAAGTGGCGCGATATTCCTGCGCAGGTCAATGCCCAATTTGGTCGCGAGCGCTACCAGCTCGTGTTGTCGGCAAAGTTTCAGCGGGCGATCGATCGCGCAAAGCGCAAAGCGCACATCTATACCGCAGAGGAAGACGTTGCGCAGTGGAGCAGGGAATCGCTGCCACTAGAGGGGACCATGGAGGATGCGGCCAAGGCCATGGTCGAGCGACTGGAAGCGCAATACAGCCGCGAGCATCTCGGTCGACTGGCCTATGCCGGTGGCTGGGAGAAGGACGTCGAAGCGATGGATGTTTCTGCGAGGGAACTTGCCGCGCTCGAGGAACTCGAAGAAGACGAATAACCGGAAACATCCACGAACACAGAACGGAACGACAATGACGGACACCATCCTCTCTTCGCCGACGAAGGAAGTTGCGATCGGCTTCGAGCGCCCCTTCGTAATGATTGGCGAGCGCATCAACCCCACCGGCCGCAAGTTGCTGGCCGAGGAAATGAAGAACGGTGACTTCAGTCGTGTCGAAGCCGATGCCATCGCGCAGGTGGAGGCTGGCGCACACATGCTGGATGTCAACGCGGGAATTCCGTTGGCCGACGAGCCCGCCTTGCTCGCGCGTGCGGTCGAGTTGGTGCAGGCAGTCACCGACGTCCCGCTGTCGATTGACTCCTCGATCATTGCGGCACTCGAGCGCGGGTTGTCGGTGTACAAGGGCAAGGCACTCGTCAACTCGGTGACGGGTGAGGATGAGTCTCTCGAGCGCGTGTTGCCCCTCGTCAAGAAATACGGTGCGGCGGTAGTGGCGATCTCGAACGACGAGACCGGCATCAGCATGGACCCAGACGTGCGTTTCGCCGTCGCAAAGAAGATTGTCGAGCGCGCTGCCGACCACGGCATCCATTACAGCGACGTCGTCGTCGACCCTCTCGTGATGCCCATTGGCGCGCTTGGCCAGGCCGGCCAGCAGGCATTCACGCTGATCCGCCGTCTCCGCGAGGAGCTCAAGGTCAACACCACGTGTGGCGCGTCAAACGTGAGTTTCGGTCTGCCCAATCGGCACATGGTGACCGGCACGTTCCTCTCGATGGCGATGGGAGCCGGCATGACGTCGGCGATCATGTCGCCCCTGCATGCCGAGGTGAAGGCCGCCGTGATGGCTGCTGACGTACTCACCGGCAATGACAAGGACTGCATGGCCTGGATTAGGGCGAACCGCGATCCCAACGCGCCTACAGGCGGGCGTGGCGATCGCGAGGGACGTCGTCGTCGCGGGAGCGCCTCGGCGAGCTGAGGGCTCGACGTCGCAAACGCACGCGTGCTCACGCAACACTGATTCCATGCATCGCATCGTCTTTACCCCGTCCGGCCTTGACGCCGAAGTGGAAGATGGCGTCACGGTGCTCGACGCCGCTCGGCGGTTGGGCGTCGACCTCGATTCGGTATGCGGTGGTCGCGGTATTTGTGGTCGCTGCCAAGTAACACCGAGTGTTGGGAGTTTTCCCAAGTGGGGTATCGATGCGCGTATCGAATCGTTGAGCGCGCCGGGAAGCGACGAGACCAGCTATCGGGGCAAGCGACCGCTTGAGGCAGCTAATCGCCTCGGGTGCATGGCCAAGGTGTGTGGCGACGTGGTGATTGATGTGCCGGCCGCCAGCCAGCGTCACCGGCAGGTGGTGCGCAAAGATCTCGACCTCGGTGCAATCACGGTCGACCCAATCTTTGCGTTGTATTTCGTGTCGGTCGAGCCATCGCGTTTGGGGGATGCGGCAACTGCCGCGCAGGAGATTGTCGACGCAGTCGCGAGTCAACACCGCATGAGTCGCCCGACGATTTCGGCCCACGTGTTGCCCGCGCTGCATCGCGCCATCGAAAAAGGCGACGGTGGGGCAACGGTGGCGATGCACGTGGGTGGCGACACGATCGTTGCGGCGTGGCCCGGATTTGTCGACACGGCGTATGGCGTGGCAATCGATATCGGCAGCACGACAGTGGCGGGCCATCTCATCGATCTCACGTCGGGCGAGGTGCTCGCGAGCGCCGGTGTGATGAACCCGCAGATTCGATTCGGTGAAGACCTCATGAGCCGTGTGTCGTACGTGATGATGAATCCAGGCGGTGACGCAGAACTCACTGCAGTGATTCGTCAGGCGGTGAATGCGCTGGTGGACGATTTAGTGGCCAAGGCGAGCGTGGGGCTCGATCGGGTACTCGAAGTGGTGATGGTCGGTAACCCGATCATGCATCACATCCTGCTTGGCATTGATCCGACGCCGCTCGGTGCGGCGCCATTTGTGCTCGCTACCGATGAGGCGGTGTCGGGATTGGGGTCGGCTATCGGGTTGCGCGCGCCAAACGCGTCGTTTTACGTGGGGCCGTGCATTGCCGGTCATGTGGGAGCAGATACCGCCGGTGCGATCTTGGCCGAGGGCCCGCATCGCGGTGAAGCAATGCAGTTACTTGTGGACGTGGGTACGAATGCGGAGATCGTGCTCGGCGATGCACGACAGCAGTTTGCGGCGTCTTCGCCCACCGGCCCGGCTTTTGAAGGGGCGCAATTGAGTTCGGGTCAACGTGCCACCGCCGGTGCAATCGAAAAGGTACGTATCGACCACACGACGTTCGAGCCGCGTTTTAAGGTCATCGGCATTACGCCGTGGTCGGACGAGGAGGGCTTCGACGAGGCACTCATCGATACGCCGATTACGGGCGTGTGCGGCTCGGGCATCATCGAGGTCATCGCCGAGATGTATCTCACCGGCATCATCTCGCAAGACGGCGTAATCCAAGGTGGTGTGTCCTCGCCACGAATTATCGAAGACGAGCGCACGCACTCCTATGTGCTGTACGAACGCGGCGATACAAGACTGCTCATCACACAAAATGACATTCGCGCTATTCAGTTGGCAAAGGCGGCACTCCGCGCGGGTATCGATCTGTTGGTAGAACATGCCGGTTCGCCGCCGTTGGCTGATATTCGGCTCGCCGGCGCGTTCGGCGCGCATATTGATCCAACGTATGCGATGGTGCTCGGTCTGATTCCCGATTGCCCCGTGGAGGGCGTACGGTCGGTGGGCAACGCGGCCGGTGTCGGCGCCGCTAAGGCGTTGCTGTCGCGCGCTCAGCGCAAGGAGATGGAAGACGCAGCACGGGGTGTTGTGAAGATCGAGACCGCCACGGAGCCGCGCTTCCAGGAACTCTTTGTCAACGCCATGGCGTTTCCGCACGCCACAGCACCAACGCCAAACCTGGCGTCGTTGGTGACATTGCCACCCCGTATCGAAGGGTCATCAGAGGGACGCCGGCGACGAAGGGGGCAGGGATGAGTGCATTTTTGAAACAATCAAGGGCGAGGAGGCAGCGGTCATGAGTGAAGAGCGGCAGCGACGAGGTGGAGGCCGGGCAGGCCGTCAGGGTGCGCGGCGGTCGGCGACGGCCCAGCGTGAGGCATATCTCACTCGACTGATACATCCTTACGAGTTGGTGAGCGAAGACGCACTTGCGTTGATTGAAGATGTTGCCGAGACGATTCTCGAAGAGGTGGGTGTCGAGATTCGCGACTATCCATCGGCGATCGAGCGCTTCAAGAATGCCGGCGCTCATGTTGACGGCACGCGAGTGCGGTTTCCGCGAGGGTTGTGCCGCAGCATCATTCAGGCCTCGGCACCGCGTGAGTATGTGCAACATGCTCGCAATCCCGAAAACAACGTGAAGATCGGCGGCGACGCGACGGTCTTCGTGCCGAACTATGGCTCGCCGTTCGTGCACGACCTCGATAACGGTCGCCGCTACGCGACGATCGCGGATTTCCAGAACTTCGTCAAACTCGCCTACATGTCACCGTGGATTCACCACTCCGGTGGCACGGTGTGTGAGCCCGTCGACATTCCTGTGTCGAAACGTCACCTTGACATGGTGTACGCCCACATCAAGTACAGCGACAAGGGTTTCATGGGTTCAGTGACCGCAGGCGAGCGCGCACAGGATTCGGTCGACATGGCGCGTATTGCGTTTGGCGGTGACTTGCAGGATCGCACGGTAATGACAAGCCTGATCAATGCGTCGTCGCCGCTGGTGTGGGACGCGACGATGCTTGCTTCTGCCGAGGTGTATGCAGAAAACAATCAGGCCTGCATCATTACGCCGTTCATCCTCGCCGGCGCGATGTCACCTGCTACGTCTGCAGGCGTCGTTGCGCAAACGTTGGCCGAGTCGCTGGTGGGAATGGCCTTCACGCAACTCGTGCGCAAGGGTGCGCCAGTCGTGTTCGGCTCCTTTGCCTCGTCCATGTCAATGCTGACGGGTGCGCCAACATTCGGTACGCCTGAGCCCGCGATCGTGTTGTACACCGTTGCGGCGCTGGCGCGTCGCCTTGGCGTACCGTTCCGATCGGGTGGATCGCTGACAGCCTCCAAGTTGCCCGATGCACAGGCCGCCTACGAGAGCGCGGCCACCTTGTTGCCGACAATCATGGCTGGCACGAACTTCGTGTTGCACTCGGCTGGGTGGCTCGAGGGTGGTCTTGCGATCGGCTATGAGAAATTCGTCCTTGACTGCGACCAGTTGGGCATGATGATGACCTTTGCGAAGGGTCTCGATGTCTCGGATAACGGATTGGCGTTGGATGCGATTCGCGAGAATGTGCCTGGCCAACACTTCCTCGGCACGGCCCACACACTTGCCAATTTCGAGACCGCGTTCTACCGCTCTGATACCGCCAACAACGACAGTTATGAGCAGTGGGTGGAAGACGGCTCACAGGATGCCGCAACGCGTGCCAACGCCCTGTGGAAGGAGCGCCTCGCGAGCTACGAGGCCCCCGCGCTCGACGACGCAATCGATGCCGAGTTGCAGGAATTCATGGCCAAGCGCAAGGCCGAACTGCCCGATACCTTTGGCTGAGCCCGCGACATCAGAACACACACGACACGACAACCGGAGCAGATTATGAGCATCCTCACATCATTGTTTTCGCCGGGGCGCAAGGCATCGGCCACGTCGCCCGAGGTGCAACGCCTCGTTCGCGCGATGCGTTACGAACTGATCCCGCTCAAGTCGCTTGACCAGGCGATCGCTGATTTGCCTGCGGGCGCGCCGGTGTCGGTGACCTGTTCACCGGCCAAGGGCATCGCCACGACGCAAGAGTTGACGTTGAAGTTGAAGGAGAGGGGACACGACGCGGTGCCGCACTTTGCCGCGCGACTTGTTGAAGGCCCCGAGCACGCCGCCAAGTTGGCCGAGTGGGTGCGCGCGAATGGCATCCGCGAGGTCTTCGTCATTGGCGGTGATGCCGAAACGCCGCCGCACTATCACTATGCGTTGCCGTTCATGCGCGATTTCCTCGCCGCGAATCCTGGCATCGACACGTTGGGCTTTGGTGCTTATCCCGATGGTCACGCGAGCATCTCAAATGTGGATCTCAGTAATGCGATTCACGAAAAGCAGCAGCTGATCATCAGTCATGGCGTGAAGCCTCTGGCGTCAACGCAGATGTGCTTCGATGGCGCCACTATTCGCACGTGGTTGAAGGCCGAGCGGGCCAAGGGGTTTACGACGCCGATCAATCTCGGCTTGCCCGGCGTCGTCGACCGCGCCAAGTTGATGAGTATGGGGATGCGGCTTGGAATTGGTCAGTCGATGCGCTATTTGAGCAAGAACAAGAGCACTATTACTCGGATGTTCGCACCTGGTGGATACGACCCGACGAAGTTGCTCGCCGACCTTGCGGGCGATGCCGACGCGCTTAGCATTACCGGCATTCACTCCTTTACGTTCAACTCCACTGCTGACACAGCCAAGTGGGCAACTGCAATCCTGGAGGCATGATCGTGTCGACTCAGACCGACGTCGTCATTATTGGTGGGGGCATTATGGGCGCGTCCATCGCGCTCGAGCTGTCGAAGCACGGTCGAAAGGTCATCGTGCTCGACAAGGGCGGCACACCTGGCGCGGGCTCTACGAGTGCATCATCGGCCATTATCCGTTTTACCTATTCGAACTTCAACACCATTCTCATGGCGTGGGAGAACGCCCAGATTTGGTTCAACTGGGCAAAGTTCGTTGGGGTCGAGGATCCCGACGGGATGGCCAAATACGTCCAAACGGGGTATCTGGTCTTTCTCACTGAGGGCTACGACGGCGCGCGCCAGCGAGAACTGTGGGACGAGTTCGGGATTCCCTACGAGTTGCTGAGCACCGAGGAGGTGCGCAGGCGCTGGCCCGCTTTCGAGACTGGCAAGTTCTATCCACCCAAGTCGATTGAGGACCCGGCGTTCGCCGATGACCCGTACGACCAACTGTCGGCACTGTTCGATCCATTGAGCGGCTTCATGGATGATCCCATGTTGGCGGCTCACAACTTGGCTCATGCCGCCAAGGCTCACGGCGCAGAGTTTCGGTTTAACACCGAAGTGGTCGACGTGTTGCGCAACGACAACCGCGCAGCCGGTGTGGTGTTGAAAAGTGGCGAACGCATCGAGGCCCCAATCGTGATCAATGCCGCTGGTCCACATGCCGCCAAGATCAACAAGCTTGCCGGCGTCTACGACGAGATGAAAGTCAAACATCAGCCGCTGCGCCAGGAGGTGTTTTCGCCGCCGGCGCCGAAGGGGTTCCGTCTCGAGGACAATGCGCCGATCGTCGCTGATCTCGACTTGGGCCAGTACTTCCGGCCGCACATGGGCGACCTACTCAATGTGGGCACTACCGAGCCCGCATGCGATCCGCTGCACTTCATTGAGGATGCTGATAATTGGAACGACAACACGACACCCGAGTTTGCTGAGCGCGTGATGTTGCGGCTGGCGCGACGCCTTCCCGACTTCGGTATTCCGCTGAAGACGCTTGGAATCGGCGCGCTCTACGACGTGTCCGACGATTGGATCCCGCTCTACGACAAGACGAGCGTGGATGGTTTCTTTATGGCGTGTGGCACGAGTGGCAATCAATTCAAGAATGCTCCGCTCGTCGGCAAGTTCATGCGTGTACTCATCGAGGCGCAAGAGCAGGGCATCGACCACGATGTGACGCCGCTCACTGTGACGGGTGATTTCACCGGCAAGGAAATCCATCTCGATGCATTCTCGCGATTGCGCACCGAAGGAGTGACCGCCGGAAACGTGATGGGGTAGCATCTCGCAGGTGCGTTCCTCCCTTCGCGAACTTCTTGATTCATCACGCGTGCTCTTAGCCGATGGCGCGACGGGCACGAACTATTTTGCGTTGGGACTCACCTCTGGCGAGCCGCCTGAGTTCTGGATCACCGATCACCCCGAACGCGTCAAAATGGTGCATCAGCAGTTTGTCGATGCCGGAAGCGACATCATTCTCACGAACACCTTCGGATGTAACCGCCATCGCCTCAAGTTGCATAAGGCTGAATCGCGTGTGCGTGAGTTGGCCGCAGGAGCGGCGAAATTGGCGCGCGAAGTCGCCGATGCTGCATCGCGCCCAGTGATCGTTGCGGGTTCGGTGGGGCCAACAGGAGAATTGTTCGCACCGCTTGGTGCAATGACGGACGATGAGGCGATCGCCACCTTTGCCGAGCAGATCGAAGGGCTTCAGGCGGGTGGCGCAGACGTGGTGTGGATCGAAACCATGTCTGCGCCCGAAGAGGTGCGCTGTGCGGCTCTGGCGGCAATCAAAGTGGGAATGCCCTATGTGTGCACGATGTCATTTGATACCGCAGGACGCACCATGATGGGCGTGTTGCCGGGCGCACTTGAGTCGATTTTCGCCGATCTTGATCCGCAGCCTGTCGCCATCGGCGCGAACTGTGGGGTGGGAGCAAGCGACATCGTGGTGTCTGCAACAGAAATGGCGGGTTTCGCCACGCCGGTGGTCATCAAGGGCAACTGTGGTATTCCCAAGTTCGAAGGCACCACCATCACGTATTCGGGGACGCCTGAACTGATGGCCAAATATGCGGCAATGGCCGTTGATGCTGGGGCTCGCATTGTGGGCGGGTGCTGCGGTACCTCGGCTGCCCATGTCGCGGCGATGCGCGCGGCACTCGATGGTCACCAGCGCGGGGCAATGCCCGCCCGCGAGGACATTGTGACCCAAATCGGCCCCCTGACTAATCAGGCCCCGGGGGAAATCGCCGAGCGTGAGGGGCGTCGACGCCGTCGCCAATAGCTGCAGGGTCATGCCTGCCCCTGTCGCATGTTCGAGCAGGTGGCCGGGTGGACTAGCGTGATTCGTGTCACCAATTCGTGTGACGCGTACGCAGTACTCATCGAGGGGGAGAGCATGGCTAACGAGGAAATCCTGACGGGGCATTTCACCCGCCGTCATTTCATTAAGGGAATGGGTGCACTCACGGTGCTCGCCGGAGCGGGTGGCGTGCTTGCTGCTTGTGGTGGTGACGATTCCAGTGGAACAACTGAGGAGACAACCGACACCACCGCTGCTGCGGTAGTGGGTGGGTTGCTCCGCGTCGGTGTCGTCGGCGGTGCCAACGACATCATGGACGCGCAGTACATCGTTGCCAAGGCCGACCAGGCTCGCCTCGTTACTGCGTTCGAGACGTTGCTCACGTTTAATGAGAACTTTGAGCCGATCACCGACCACGGTCTCGCCGCGAGCACAGAGGTGATCGACGAGAGCACCTATCGCGTCACACTTCGCGAGGGTGTCACGTTCCACGACGGTTCGCCGCTCACGGCTGCGGCCGTGGTGTACTCCTTTGGTCGTCTGATCGACGAGAGCCAGACCACCGCGGGTGGCCCGATTCGCACATTCTTGGATGCCAATAGCGTGACTGCGGTTGACGACTTGACGGTTGAGTTCAAGTTGATCAAGCCAAACGTTGAGTTCTTGAGCGCACTTGCTACGTACACGTTCACCATCGTGCCCGAGGGCTACGTTGGCGGCGGCGCCGAGGCCCAGATTGGCACCGGACCGTTCACCTGCGTGAGCTTTGAGCCTGGCCGCGAAAGCGTGCACAAGAAGTACGAGGGCTACTGGGACACCGGATACCCGGTCTTCGATGAACTGCGCCTGATTTCGTTCGCTGATAAGGCGGCACTCGTGAACGCACTCATCGCCGGCCAGATCGATGCGGCAGTTGACGTGCCATTCGAGCAGTTCGACGTGCTGAGCGGCACCGAGGGCATCACCGTTAATGAGACGTCTTCGGGCGGCTGGTTGGCCATGTGCATGCGTGTCGACACCGCGCCATTCGACAAGGTTGAAGTACGTCAGGCCATGCGCTTGATCGTCAATCGCGCCGAGATGGTGGAGCAGGTGTTGTCGGGTCACGGCCAGATTGCCAACGACCTCTTCGGTCTCGTGGACCCGTTCTACAACGCGAACGAGTTCCCGCAGCGCGAGCAGGACATCGATGCAGCGGTCGCGTTGCTCGAGTCGGCGGGCTACTCGGTGGACAATCCGCTTACGGTCGAATTGTTTGCTCCGGACGACACCTCTGGTCTCGTCGGTATCGCGCAGGCATTTGGTGAGCAAGCCAAGCTCACCAACGGCGTGGTCGTGGTTGATGTCAAGATCACCGAGGGCGGCACGTACTGGGCGGAAGATGGCCAGTACATGAACGCGCCGTTCCACACCACGTATTGGTCGGGCCGTGCCTATTTGGCACAGGCTGCTGCATCAATGGACGCGTACCCGGAGACGAAGTTCCCGCCGGAAGGCAGCAACTATCGCGACCTGTACCTCCAAGCATCGGCAACGATCGACGCCGAGGAGCGCAAGGCAATTTGCGCAGAGATGCAGAAGCTGGAGTTCGAAGAAGGCGGTTACATCATTCCGTTCTTCAACAACTTTGCCGACGCGTACGTCTCGAAGATGCAGGGCGTGGTCAACCGACCAGGCCAGTTGAACCTCGACTATTACGGACGAGGCTTCAAGCTCTTCTCGTTCTCGGCCTAAATCATCACTCCGTAACAGTTGGAACTGTCGCTCACCATTGGTGGGCGGCAGTTCTGCTTTCCCGGGCTGGTACACCTGCGGTATTTGGGCTACCGGCGCATGATTTGCGACACTTGAGGCAATGGATGGAGGCATGGAAGTGACTGCATCATGACGAAGCCGATCATCTTGTTCATCGGTAAACGTGCCGTATTCGGTGTGACCACGTTGCTCGTGGTGTCTCTTTTGATCTTCTTGGTCACTCAGGCGTTGCCTGCGGACCCCGCGTCGGCAATTCTCGGACGAGAGGCGACGCCCGAGGCGCTGGCCGCGATCCGCGCAGACCTCGGTCTCGATCGACTATGGTATGTGCAGTATTTAGACTGGTTGGGCGGCGTACTCACGGGGGATTTCGGCACGTCATACGCCACGCGTATGCCCGTTGCCGAGTATCTCGGGTCGCGCGTTGGCTACTCGTTTTTCTTGATGGCCGTGGCGGCGCTGGCTTCTATTCCGCTGTCTATTTTGGTCGGCTCATACGCTGCATTGAAGCGTGACAAGAAGTTTGACACCTCGTCATCAATCGGCACGCTGGTCCTTGCAGCGATGCCGGAGTTCGTTGTTGGCACGTTGCTGATCATCCTGTTTGCGACAACCGTTTTCCAATGGCTGCCTGCGGTGACCTACCTGCCACCTGGCACTGCGCCGTGGCAAGACCTCGACGGCATCATTCTGCCTGTCGCGACATTGGTGATCTCCGTGTCGCCCTATGTGGCTCGCGTCATGCGCGCAGCAATGGTCGAAGTGTTGGAAAGCGACTATGTGGAGATGGCCCGCCTAAAGGGCATGCCCGAGCGCACGGTGTTGTGGCGCCACTCACTACCCAACGCCATCGGCCCAACGCTGCAGGTGATCGCACTCAATCTTGCGTTTCTTGCAGGTGGCGTCATCGTCGTGGAACGCCTGTTCAATTACCCCGGCATCGGGAGCGCGTTGGCCGATGCGGTGCGTTCCCGTGACATGCCGGTAGTGCAGTTTCTTGCGCTAATCATCGCCGGTGTTTATGTGGTGACCAATCTGCTTGCCGACGTTGGCACCGTGCTCGTTACACCGCGACTGCGAACGAGGCTGAAGTGAGCACGACGCATGAAATCGACTTCGGTGCGGCGATGGAGCGCCCTCCGGGCATTGTGCGCCAAGCCTTGAAGTTGCGTCGTACGCAAATAGGTGTCGTGTTGTTTCTCTCGCTCGCGGTGGTGGCGTTCGTCGGGCCCTTCGTTGCACCATTTGGTTCAACCGAGTTCGTCGGCAAACCCAACTCGCGCGATATCGAAGGTTCCCTGTTCGGCACTGACTACTTCGGTCAGGATGTCTGGTCACGCTTTCTCTTCGGCGGACGAAGCATTTTGATTCTTGCGGTGTGTGCGACGGCGCTGGGCATTGTCGTTGGCGGCTCACTTGGTCTGATCGCCGCATACCAACGCGGCCGCATCGACGAGGCCATCATGCGTGCATTCGACATCATCCTGTCGTTTCCGCAGGTGTTGTTGTCGTTGCTGGTGATCACGATGTTTGGGCCGAGTCCGTACCTCATCATCCTCACGGTGGGACTCAGCACCTCGCCACGTATTGCACGGATCATTCGTGGCGCAGCCGTTCCGGTGGTGGAGCGGGACTTCATCGCTGCTGCCGAGGCATTGGGTGAGAGTAGACGACGTGTCGTGTTCGCCGAGCTGCTGCCCAACGTCACGTCTGCGTTACTCGTCGAAGTGAATCTTCGCCTTACCTACAGCGTTGGCTTGATTGCCTCTCTTGCGTTTCTGGGCTTTACGCCGACGCCGAACGCCGCAAACTGGGGCCTCATGATTCAGGAGAATCGCGTGGCGCTCGTCGTGCAGCCATGGGGTGTCGTGTTGCCGACGCTGGCGATTGCGCTGCTGACTATCGGAACGGGTCTCATCGGTGACGGCTTATCGCGTGTGTCAGCTGGTATCGATCGTGGAGGCAAGGGTGAGTAGGGGCCTTCATATCCACGACCTCCGCCTTGATGTGGAGGCAACGGGTCTCGACATCGTTAATGAAGTGACGCTGTCCATCCAGCCAGGCCGTGTGCTTGGCCTCGTGGGGGAGTCAGGGTCGGGAAAGACCAGCGTGGGATTGGCGGTGCTCGGCCACGCTCGCCGAGGCGTGCGCATCAACCATGGATCTATTTTTGTGGGTGATGTCAACGTGCTCGAGCTTGCCGACGAGCCGAGACGTCTCATGCGAGGAGAACTGGTCTCGTATGTACCGCAGGATCCGTCGTCATCACTGAATCCGGCCCTCCGGATAGGCAAACAGTTGCTCGAAGTGTTGGAAGCGCACGATTTCGGCGGCTCCGATGAGGCGCGTCGGGCACGCATCACGGAAATGATGGCCGAGGTGCTACTGCCTGCCGATGCGGAGTTCTTGCACCGCTACCCACATCAGTTGTCTGGCGGTCAGCAGCAGCGTGTCGGCCTCGCAATGGCGTTTGCTTGCCGACCATCGGTCATCGTCTTGGACGAGCCCACCACCGGGCTCGACGTGTCGACCCAGGAGCACGTGCTCGCCACGGTGCGTGAGTTGACGCGGGTGCACGGCGTTGCGGCGCTGTACATCACCCACGATCTTGCAGTGGTGGCCGACCTCGCCGATGACGTGGCTGTTATGTATGCGGGTCGCGTCATCGAACAGGGCTCTATGCGCGAGATCTTCACCAACGCCGCGCACCCGTACACGCGCCATCTCACGGCCGCGGCGCCCGACATTGCCGGCGGCAGGCAGATCGTGGGTCTCCGCGGTCGCGCACCTCAGCCTGGTAAGCGGCCGCAGGGCTGTGCCTTTGCCCTGCGTTGCGAGCTTGCCGACGACACGTGTCGCGGGACGTTTCCGCAAATAGTGACGATTTCACTGTCGCATGAAGCGCGGTGTTTCAAGACGGGCCAAGTGCCCGAGGCAACACGCGCCACACCGCGCACGCTTGTGTCGCGCGAGAAACACGATGCGGTGCTTCGTGTCGAAGGCGTGTCCGCAGGGTATAGCGGCAACGTGGTTGTGCATGATGTCAACTTGGCTATTCGCAAGGGCGAGTGTCTTGCCCTAGTGGGCGAATCAGGTTCCGGCAAGACGACGGTGTCGCGCTGCATTGGCGGCTTGCATCGCGAGTGGACGGGACGAATTGTCTACAAGGACGAAGACCTCAAACTGCACGCGCGTAAGCGTTCGATCGAGCAGCGCCTCGGTATTCAATATGTCTTCCAAAATCCCTACGGATCGTTGAACCCCCGCCGCACGGTGCGCGACTCCATCGTGCGTCCGCTTCTGATCGGCGGCATGGCGGGTAAAGACGCCGACAGGATGGTGGTCGACGTGCTCGACAAGGTGTCGTTGCCCGCTTCCTACGGTGGCAAGTATCCCGATCAGTTGTCAGGCGGCGAGCGCCAGCGCGTGGCCATTGCGCGCGCCCTTGTGAGCAATCCTGATGTCTTGGTGTGCGATGAAATCACGAGTGCGCTCGATGTATTGGTGCAGGCTGCAATCGTCGATTTGCTCGGTAATCTGCGGCGAGATCTCGGCCTCGCCATGTTGTTTGTGACCCACAACCTTCCGCTCGTGCGCTCTATCGCCGACGAGGTGGCGGTAATGAATGAGGGCCGCATCGTGGAGATCGGTACGGCTGAAGAAGTAATCGGCAATCCGCGCGAAGACTACACACGACGCCTTATTTCGGCGACGCCATCGATCGAGCGCTCGCTGACGTGACGCGCGTCGGTTTGTGTGCGCCTGGTTTCGAACAAGTCGCTGAGATATTCGAGTCCATACACGGGGGCAACGCAATCGGCGCCTCGTTCGCCGCCACCCATCATGGCGCCCAAGTCATCGACCTGTGGGACGGTATGCGCCCGGACGGCAAGCCTTGGGATGGCGACACGAAGTGTGTGATTGCCTCGGGCACCAAGGGCGTGATGGCCGTAGCGATTCTCATCTGTGTCGAGCGCGGACTTGTTGACCTCGATGCGCCGGTTGCCTCGGTATGGCCTGAGTTCGCGCATGGCGGCAAAGGAGGTATCACGATCGGCGACGCCCTTGCACATCTCGCTGGTGTGCCCGGCCTTGAGCGCAAGGTCACGCCGCATGAGTTTGCCGACACCGTGTATATGGCTCGCCTGGTGGCCGAGCAGGAACCATTTGTACCGATTGGTCACCCGTCGTATCACGCAGCAACCTTTGGGTGGATTGCCAGCGAGATCATCCGCCGTGTCGATGGTCGATCAGCAGGCACGTTTATTGCCGACGAAATTGCCGGCCCACTCGCACTCGATCTGTTTGTGGGGGCTCCGGAGTCGGTATTCAGTGACATCACCCCGACGACGCGATCGAAAGACTTCAACTACACGGCGTTGTTGAATCCCGATGCAGACCCGCGTCTGCGCTACGTGTATGGCGTGTTGCCACCCGAACTGTTGGGTTCAACCGCCATAGCCCGCCTGGAGTTTCCAGGCGGCGGCGGTGTTGCTACTGCGCACGCGATGTCGCGGCTGTATGCGGCGCTCGTCAATGGTGGTGAACTCGACGGTGTGCGTATCGTGAATCCAGAGACAATCGCGCTTGGCCTGCGTCAGCGCTCAGCGGGCGATGATCCGCTGTCAGGACGATTTCTGCGATTTGGTGTTGGCTTCGAACTCAATCCAAACCCGTCGTGTCTGGGTGAGCCGGTCGATGCATTTGGGCACACCGGTGCGGGAGGATCTACGCACGGCGGATGGCCGACCCAGGGCGTCAGCTTTTCATACGTGATGGGCGAGTTTCGACCTGAGACAAACGACGGGCGGGCACGGCGTATATTGACGGCACTCGTGGAGGCCCTTGAACGTCACGCGTAGCGACCCTCGAGAGCATCCTGCGAGTTAATGGCCGCACGGAAAGCGCACAGGCCTTCTCCTTCGTCGTCGATCACCGCGACGAGCTGCGGGACGGCGTGTGTACTCATCGGCCGTCAGCTCGGCTTGTCACCGACTTTGCGACCAATGCCCGCCGGGGCGGTGAGCGTGGCATGAGCCAAACCGATACGCGTGACGGTCTCCAACATCGCGGGTGACATCGGCACACTCTTTTGCGTAACTGCATCCACGTGAAGCAGAAGGTATTCAGCGGTGGCGGCAACGACCCCGTCGTCGCGAACGATCTCGGTCCACAGGTGCAGGCGCTTTGCGTCGAATGACACGATGCGCAACGTCACGCGCACTTTGTCGCCCGCATGAGTCTGGTCGAGGAAGCGGACATGGCTCTCCACGGTAAAGAAGGTGCCAGTGTTGGCGAGGTACTGCTCATTGAGACCAATTGAGCGCAGGAAATTGTCGCCGGCTTCGCTTGCGAGTTGCCCGTAGCGCGCATCGTTGGTGTGGCCGTTGTAGTCCGTCCAGTCGGCAGGAATGATCTTCTCCAGGGCGATTATCGGTTGCGTTGGGTCAAGCGTCAACTTTGGCGCGCGGGCCAAGACCGACTGCTCGAAATGCTTCAGAGTCTTGCCACCTGCGTAGTCGTGACTACGCAGTGCCTGCAGTACCGAGACCAGACAGTCGTCGCGTAGCGCCTCGAGTTCGCGGATCGTTGCTGAACCGGCCTGGGCATCCGACTGCTCGACGATTTTGTTCAGCAATACATCGTCGAGTTCGGGCACGTCCATCAACTTCGTCCATGGCCACTTCAGTGCGGGGCCGAACTGTGCCATGAAGTGGCGCATGCCCGCCTCACCGCCGGCGATGCGATAGATGAGGAACGTGCCCATGAACGACCAGCGCAAACCGGGGCCGAAGCGCATCGCGTCGTCAATTTCTTCTGCGGTGGCGATGCCATCATTGACGAGCCACAATGCTTCGCGCCACAGTGCTTCCATCAGGCGGTCGGCGACGAATCCGTCGATCTCCTTGTTGAGCATGAGCGGGTGCATGCCGATGAAGTCGTACACGGCGCGCGCACGTTCCTTGGTGTCCGCAGACGTGCGCTCGCCGCCACAAATTTCGACGAGCGGCATGAGATACACCGGGTTGAACGGGTGTCCAACGACAAAACGCTCGGGATGCGTCATGTCGCGTTGCAGCTCGGTGGGTAGCAGGCCCGAGGTCGATGAGCCGAACACCACATGGGCGGGGGCTGCCTTGCTCGCACGACCCAGGAGTTCCTGCTTCAACTGCAGGCGCTCGGGGGCACTTTCTTGCACGAAGTCCACGCCGGTTACCGCCTCTTCGGGGCTCGACACGTAGGTGATAGTGCCTTCCTTGGGCAGGGGAGACATCATCATCTTGCCATAGGCGCGTCGCGCGTTGGCAAGGATCTCATTCATCTTGCGGGGTGCTTCAGGGTCGACGTCGTAGAGCTTGACGTCAACACCATTCAGCACGAAGCGCGCTGCCCATCCGCCACCAATGACGCCGCCGCCGAGTAATCCAACCGTAGAGACGACAGGTGTTGTTGCATCCCCCATGTGCATCCTGCGCTTCAGCCGTGCTTCGTGAGCGAGAGCTTCGCGCGCACCTCATCCGGTCCCATGACCTTGACGTTCATGCCTTCGAGAATGCCCACGGCGCGTTCCACCAACTTGCCGTTGGTGGCCAACTCGCCGCGGTTGAGGTACAGGTTGTCTTCAAGGCCTACACGCACGTTGCCGCCCGCGAGCACGGCTTGTGCGACAAACGGCAACTGCATGCGGCTGATCGAGAATGCCGAGAACACGCAGTCGTTAGGCAACTGATTGACGAGTGCCATGAAGGTCGTGGGATCGTCGGGTGCCCCGTATGCAATACCCATGCATAACTGGATCATGACGGGGTCGTCGAGGAGGCCTTCTTTGATGAGGTCCTTCACCATTACGAGGTGGCCGGTGTCAAACACCTCGAGCTCAGGGCGAACACCAAGTTCTTGAACGATCTTTGCCATCTTGCGCAACACGCTCGGCGTGTTGGTCATGATGTAGTCGCCGCCGCTAGCAAAGTTCATCGTGCCGCAGTCGAGCGTGCAAATTTCGGGAAGCAACTTGGAGACATGGTCGAGTCGCTCGGTGGCTCCCGCCATGTCGGTGCCATCTGGATTCAGCGGCAACACGTTTTCGTCGCCGCCCAAGACCAAGTCGCCGCCCATACCTGCGGTGAGGTTGATGACGACGTCGACGTCAGAGGAGCGAATGCGGTCGACCACTTCGGCGTACAACTCGGTGCTCCGTGAACCGCGGCCCGTCTTCGGGTCACGAACGTGAATGTGCACCACTGCGGCGCCAGCCTTGGCGGCTTCGATGGCGGAGTGAGCAATCTGTTCAGGCGTGACGGGCACTTTGTCGCTTTTACCGGTGGTCTCGCCGGATCCCGTTACCGCACAGGTAATGAATGCGTTCCAATTCATCGACATCGCAGACCTCCGTGTCCTGATATATCTCTGTGTCCCAGACTAGACCCCCATATGGTGAGCCGACCCAGCCGATACCGCAACCATTGGGTGAGGTGGTTCACGTCGTTCGGATCGAGGTGAGCGATGTTGCATACGTGGGTGTTGTCACGCCATGACCTCGCCACGTGTGGAGTAATTTCGACGAATGCCTAAAAACGGCCACCCACTCTGGACGCCGAGCGCTCCTCGCGCCCAGGCGACGGCAATGGCTCGATTCGGCGACGCGGTGCGGCGCGAATGTGGCCTGGAAAATGACGCCGATGCGCTGCATGCCTGGTCGACTCGCGACCTGTCGGGGTTCTGGGGTCGGGTATGGGACTTCTGCGGCGTGGCCGGCGATCGGGGGGACAGCGTCTTTCGTGCGGGTGTCTCGATGCCCACCGGGCAGTTTTTTCCTGACGCGCGGATCAGCGTTGCCGAGAACTTCTTGCGCGGAAACGGCGAGGCACTCGTGTCCATCGACGAGGCCGGTAATCGCCGGAGTCGCTCGGTGGCAGAACTCGCTGAGCGCGTCGCGCGGCTCGCGGGCGCGCTTGCCGATCTTGGCGTTCAGCCAGGGGACCGTGTGGCGGTCTGGCTGCCGAATGCAATCGAGGCGGTTGAAGTGATGCTGGCCGCTACCTCGATCGGCGCGGTGTTTTCCTCTTCGTCGCCCGACTTTGGCGCCAACGGCGTGTTGGATCGCTTCGGTCAGATCGAGCCCAAGGTGTTGGTCGCAGTCGACGGATATCGATACAACGGCAAGGACTTCGATTGTCTTGAACGCCTCGAGATAATCGTCGAGGGCCTTCCCACTATGGTGGCCACGTTGCTGGTCGCCAATGTGCGGGCATCCGATCGCGACGTATCGCCGTATCGCGACTATGAAGCCGTGATTGCAGGTGGTGCGCCTGCTGCACCAAAGCGATTCGCGTTCGATCATCCCTGGTACGTGTTGTACTCGTCGGGCACAACAGGTGTGCCGAAGTGCATCGTGCATCGCACGGGGGGAGTACTGCTGCAGCACATGAAGGAACATCAGCTGCACTGCGATGTGCAGCCAGGCGATCGCGTGTTGTATTTCACCACCACGGGATGGATGATGTGGAACTGGTTGGTGTCCGTACTTGCGAGCGGTGCCACGGCGATTCTTTTCGACGGCGCTCCCACTGCGCCGGGCATGGCGCGACTCTTCGACATTGTCGACGACGAATCAGTGACGTTGCTTGGCGTGTCGGCGAAGTACATCGACTCGGTACGGAAAGCCGGTCTGCGTCCTCGTGACACGCACGCGCTGACGACATTGCGCACGATGTGCAGTACGGGTTCGCCGCTCTCGCCGGAGGGATTTGACTGGGTCTATGACGCGGTAAAGACCGACATTCACCTTGCGTCGATTTCCGGTGGCACCGATCTCTGTGGCTGCTTCGTAGGCGGAGATCCCACGCAGCCCGTGTGGTCGGGCGAAATTCAGGGTCCGATGTTGGGTATGGCTGTAGACGTCGCCGATGAGCACGGTGCGTCGATGCGCGATCGTCCGCTCACGCCTGGCGAGTTGGTATGCAGGTCGCCATTTCCGTCGATGCCGCTGGGCTTCTGGGGCGATGGGTCGTCGGGTGCGCCGAATCCGCAGTCTCCCGGTCCGAAGTTCACTGCCGCCTACTTCGAGCGCTTCGACGGCATGTGGGCACAGGGCGACTTCGCATCATGGACAGAGCACGGCGGCATGGTGATTCACGGCCGCAGTGACACCACGCTGAACCCCGGCGGCGTGCGCATCGGTACTGCAGAGATCTATCGCGTCGTCGAACAGCATCCGCAGATCGTGGAGAGCTGTGTCTTTGGCCAGGACCATGACAACGATGTGCGCGTGGTGCTCCTTGTGCGACTTGCGGAGGGTGCGACATTGACCGACGAGATGGTGCAGGACGTCAAGGGGCGCATCCGCAAGGCCTGCACGCCGCGGCACGTGCCGGCAATCGTCCTGGAGGTGGGCGATCTTCCGCGCACACGCAGCAACAAGCTCGTCGAATTGGCGCTTGCCGACGCCGTTAACGGTCGCCCGGTACGCAACAGTGAGGCGATTGCAAATCCTGAGTGCTTGTGGGAGATTGCCGCGATGCCCGAACTTCGGCGCTGAGCCAACCCGCGGCGGTAGGCTCAATGGGCCTGTATTCCGGGGTAGCTCAGCTGGCAGAGCAACGGACTGTTAATCCGTGGGTCGTGGGTTCGATCCCCACCCCCGGAGCGAAAGCTCCACTGGTGCAGCGTGAAAGCGCCGTGCCGCGGTGACCGAATAGCGGGCCAGTAGCTCAGTGGTCAGAGCAGGGGACTCATAATCCCTTGGTCGTAGGTTCGATCCCTACCTGGCCCACCAGCACTCGTAGCCTGATTCAGCAATGGATCGTTTCACGCTTCATTCGCCAATGCTTGGCACGATTGCGGCCGTGAGCGTCGCGCCAGGCGATGTGGTGAGCCCCGGCGACGAAGTCGTGGTGATCGAGTCAATGAAGATGGAACATCCCGTGCGCGTGCACGTGAGTGGTGTTGTCGGCGCAGTTGCGGTGGGTGTAGGTGACACCGTGAACGAAGGCGACGAGCTGGTGTCGATCAGCGCCGTCGACTTCGAAGAAGCCGAGTTCGTCGACCGTGCAGAGTCACTAAACGAGGACAACCGCGAGGACTTGGCGCGGTATCGCGCGCGTCGGCATTTGGTGAGCGATGCAGCACGTCCCGATGCGGTTGCGAAGCGTCACAGCAAAGGGCGTCGTACTGCACGTGAAAATATCGATGCGCTGATCGACGCGGGGTCGTTCGTCGAATATGGCGCTTTTGCGGTGGCGGCGCAACGGTCGCGCCGCGAGGAGCATGATCTCATCACCAACACGCCCGCCGATGGTTTGGTGTGTGGGTTGGCCACCATTGATGGCGCCCCGATTGCGGTGTTGGCCTATGACTACACCGTGCTGGCAGGCACGCAAGGGTTCATTAATCACCGCAAGACCGACCGACTACTCGAAGTCGTGCGTCGCAATCGACTGCCCGTCGTGTTGTTTGCTGAGGGCGGTGGCGGTCGCCCTGGCGATGTGGATGCGCCCGGCGTCGCGGGCCTCGACGTCACATCGTTTGCGGCATTTGCGGCACTGTCGGGGGTTGCGCCGCTCGTGGGCATTGCCTCCGGCTACTGCTTTGCGGGTAACGCCGCATTGTTGGGGTGTTGCGACGTAATTGTTGCGACCGACGACGCCAACATCGGCATGGCAGGCCCGGCGATGATCGAGGGCGGCGGTCTTGGTGTCGTGGCGCCGTCGTCGATTGGTCCCGTTGAGGACCAGGCACGCAATGGGGTGGTGGACGTGCGCGTTGCCGATGAGCGAGAGGCTGTCGACGTGGCACGGCAGTACTTGTCGTATTTCTCGGCGCGCGAAACAACGCCGCATCGCGGCGACGATACGAGGCTGCGCACACTTGTTCCGGAAGCACGCACCCGTATCTACGACGTGCGTGCGGTGGTTGCCGCACTTGCCGATGTCAACTCGCTGCTCGAATTGCGACCTGAATTTGGTGCGGGAATCGTTACCGCATTGGCTCGCGTGCATGGCCGAAGCGTTGGATTGGTTGCCAACAACCCGCACCACCTGGGTGGCGCAATCGACCGCGACGCCGCCGACAAGATGGCGCGCTTTTTGCAACTGTGCGACGCTCACGGGCTACCAATTGTGTCGCTGTGCGACACGCCAGGGTTCATGGTGGGCGTGGAGGCGGAGCGCAATGCCCAGGTACGGCACTTCGCGCGTATCTTTGTCGTCGCCGCAAGTGTGACTGTGCCGTGGATAACGGTCGTGCTGCGCAAGGGCTATGGGCTCGGCGCCCAAGCGATGGCCGGTGGAAGTTTCCACGCCAAGGATCTCATCGTGTCGTGGCCGACCGGCGAGTTTGGCGGCATGGGGCTCGAGGGCGCGGTGCGGTTGGGGTTCCGCGCCGAATTAGAGAGTGCTGCGACGGATGCAGAGCGCGACGCGCTCGAGGAGCGCTTGATTCGCGCGGCATATGAACGGGGAAGTGCGCTAAGCATGGCGAGTCACGTCGAAATAGACGATGTCATCGATCCCGCCACCACGCCTGAGATGATTCGGGCAATGCTTGTGGCTACAGCCGATCGTGCGCGTACGGGAAGGACGATGATCGATCCATGGTGACGAGTGACGCAAGCCTTGTTGCATTGCCAAAGGTGGCGCTACACGACCACCTCGACGGGTCGCTGCGTGTGGGAACGGTGGTCGCCCTCGCGCGGGAAGTGGGGTACGAAAAGCTGCCCACCACGGACGTCGACGAACTGGCCGAATGGTTTCGCCAGGACAAGCCATCGAACAATTTAGAGACGTACTTGCAAGCCTTTGGGCACACCATTGCGGTATTGCAGGAGCCCGAGGGCGTGCGCAGGGCGGTGTTCGAAAGCGTCGAAGACCTGCGTGATGACGGTGTGGTCTACGGCGAGATTCGTTTTGCGCCCGAGTTGAACACCGCGGGATCGATGTCGTTGACCGACGCGATTGATGTCGCATCTCAAGCGCTCACCGACGCATCAAAGCAATACGGCATCGAGGTCAATCTGCTGTGTTGTGCAATGCGTAATGCAGATCATGCGCGTGCGGTTGCCGAGGCGGTGATCGAACGACGGGGAACCAATGTCGTCGGGTTCGATCTCGCTGGTCCCGAGCGTGGGTTTCCGGCGAGCGCCCACCGCGATGCGCTCGTGCTGCTGGCCGATGCCGGTGTGCCGATCACGTTGCACGCGGGCGAGGGCGATGGCGTGGCGTCGATCGCCAATGCGCTCGAATGTGGGGCGCGCCGCATCGGTCACGGTGTGCGCATCATCGAGGACATGGCGTTGGTCGACGGCACCTGGCGGCTCGGCCCCACGGCACAGCGGGTGCGCGAAGCGGGCGTCACCCTGGAGGTATGCCCGACGTCGAACCTCCATACGGGGATATATCACCGACTCGCCGATCACCCCGTTGACATTTTGTTCAGGGAGGGCTTTGCCGTGGCGATCAATACTGACAATCGATTGATGAGCGCGACCACGATCACCAAGGAATATGCGGGGTTGCGTGACATATTCGGGTGGGGCGTCGACGAGTTCCGCGCGGTGGCAACTGCTGCAGCCCAGTCCGCCTTCATCGATACCACGCGCGTTGGGCAACTGGTTGATCGCCTCGCCGCTTCTTGAGCGCTTGGTCGGTTCAACTATGCTCGCTCGCAACTACAAGCACATGCGTCGTGCACGGCGCATGAGAGGGAGAAAACAATGAGGAAGCGGACTTTTAAGGGTCTCGCAATTGGTCTCGTTGCAGTAGTCGGACTCGCCGCATGCGGTGGCTCCGATGACACGGCAACCGAGGAAGTTACTGAAGAAGTAACCGAGGAGACGGCAGAACCTGCCGGTCTTGCCTGCCAGGTCACCGACCTGGGTGGCGTGGACGACAAGGGCTTCAACCAGGCTGCATACGAAGGTCTGCAGCAGGCCGAAGCCGAACTCGGCGTTGCGATTCAGTATCTCGAGTCGCAGTCAGACGGCGATTACGAGCCCAACCTGCAGTCGTTCATCGACCAGGGTTGCGACGTCATCATCACGGTGGGCTTCTTGCTTGCCGATGCGACCAAGGCATTTGCTGAGGCCAACCCGGACGTGGCATTCGCCATCGTCGACTCCAACACCTCTGCACCAAACGTGCAGGGTCTGACCTTTGCGGCAAACGAGGGCGCGTTCATCACGGGCTACCTGTCGGCTGCATCAAGTCAGACGGGCGTGGTCGGCACCTACGGCGGCATCAACATTCCGCCGGTAGCGATCTGGATGCAGGGCTTTGCGTTGGGCGTTGCGTACTACAACGAGCAGAAGGGCGCCGACGTTAAGGTGCTCGGTTGGGACGTTGAGGCACAGGACGGCACGTTTGCCGGCAACTTCGAGAGCCTCGATGACGGCCGCAACATCGCTAAGAGCATGTACGACGAGGGTGCAGACGTGATCTTCACCGTTGCCGGCCCAGTGGGCCTCGGTTCTGCGGCATTCGCCCAGGAGACCGAAGGCAAGCTGCGCATCATCGGCGTCGACAAGGACATGGCAATCTCGGATGCCGAGAACGCCAACGTCTATCTCGGTTCAGCGCTGAAGGGCGTGACCGCATCGGTGTTCGCAGCCGTTCAGGCAGCGCTCAACGGTGAGGGCGGCGGCACCGACTACCTCGGCACCATCGCCAACGGCGGCGCCGGTTACGTGGTCTCGCAAGAGATCTCGGCCGAACTGCAAGCCGAACTTGATGCAATCGAGGCGGGAATCGTCGACGGCAGCATCGTCACGCAATAACTACAGGTTTGGGCGCTCCGTGCGCCTGCACAACCAATCGAGGAACGGGGGTCGCAAATGCGGCCCCCGTTTCGTGTCTCCGACCACTTAAAGACGATTGTGTTTCGGCTTTCTGCGGCGAATCAACGATGAGTAGCATTTCCTGAATGGGGGAGCGCCGGCATGCGTCTTGAGTTGGCCAACATCACCAAGCGGTTCCCCGGCGTTGTCGCCAACGACGATGTCAGTCTGAGTGTCTCATCGGGTGAAGTGCTTTCGCTGATCGGCGAAAACGGTGCCGGGAAATCGACACTCATGAACATCCTCTATGGCATGTACCGACCGGATTCCGGTGGAATTCGTATCGATGGGTCGACAGTAACGTTCACCTCTGCAGCCGACGCCATTGAGGCAGGCATTGGCATGGTGCACCAACACTTCATGCTCGTGCCGGTGTTTACGGTGGCGGAAAATGTGGTACTCGGCGTTGAACCGACTGGGCGACTCGGCAGCCTCGACATTGCCAAGGCGCGCAGCATGGTGAAGGAGATTTCCGACAAGTACAAGTTGGACTTGGACCCCGACGCGCGCATTGAGGACTTGCCGGTGGGCATTCAACAACGTGTCGAAATTGTCAAGGTCCTGTTGCGAGACGCCAAGATCGTGGTGTTCGACGAGCCCACCGCGGTGCTCACGCCGAGCGAGATCGGCGAGTTCTTCGGCATCGTGAAGTCCCTTAAAGACTCGGGTCGCGGCGTGGTGTTTATTACCCACAAATTGAAGGAGGCGTTAGCGATCGCCGACCGGATTGCTGTGCTGCGTCGCGGCAAGGTGGTGGGCGAGGTTGCCCCACACAACGCCAACGAGTCGACGATTGCCGAAATGATGGTGGGCCGCCCCGTGCAGCTCGTCGTTGACAAGAAGATTGCTTCGCCGGGCGCTGCGGTGTTGAGCGTGAACGATCTCACGGTGATGGACCCCGATGGCCGCGTGGTCGTCGATGGCATTTCCTTTGCGGTTCATGCAGGTGAAGTGGTGGGTATAGCGGGCGTGCAGGGCAACGGGCAGACAGAACTCGTCGAAACGTTGACGGGTTTGCGTGATGCGCATGCGGGTGCGGTCCGGCTGGGTGAATTCGACATTTCCGACGCCTCCCCTCGCGCACGACACCGCATGGGCATGGCGCACATTCCCGAAGATCGTCAGCGCCAGGGGCTGGTGACCGGTATGACCGTGGCGCAAAACCTGGTGCTCACGCGATATCACAGCGAAGAGTTCTCGAAGGGCATGCAGGTCAACTGGGACACGGTGTCAACCAAGGCCAGCGAACTGGTTGCCGAATACGACATTCGCACCAGCGGTGTTGATGTGGAGGCCTCGACGTTGTCGGGCGGCAACCAGCAGAAAGTGATTGTTGCGCGCGAGTTGAGTCGAGACCTCAAGCTCGCGATTGCGTCCCAGCCCACGCGTGGCGTCGACGTGGGTTCTATTGAATACATCCACTCACAGATAATTGCCGAGCGCGATGCGGGTACGGCGGTGTTGATCGTCAGCACCGAATTGGACGAGGTAATGGCGCTGGCAGACCGAGTACTCGTCATGTATCGAGGTGCAATCGTTGCCGAGGTCGATCCGAAGCAGGTTTCTGCACTTGATATCGGCCTGTACATGGCGGGGTCCAAGCCAGCAGGAGCGGCGTGATGCCTCGTTGGTTCGACGCTCTTGGTTCGCGGTTGAACCGCATCAACTCCGTGGTCCTCACGTTGTTGGCCGTGGTTTCGGCGCTCATCGTCGGCGTATTCGTCATCGTGTTGTCCGACGTTGAGGCCTTGCAGTCGGGCGACTTTGGTCGGGCCTTTTCCGAGGTGGCCAACGCGTACAAGGCACTTGTCACCGGGTCGGTGGGCTCGCTGCGTGCCATCTCCGACACCATTAATAACGCCACGCCATTCATCATCACGGGCGTATCGGTCGCGGTGGCATTCCGCGCAGGGCTCTTCAACATTGGCGCGACTGGTCAGATGATTGCGGGCGGCACCACTGCAACGTGGGTTGGTTTCGCCATGGACGGCCCAGGCATCGTGCAAATTCCCCTCGCGTTGCTCGCCGGAATCTTGGGCGGCGCGGCTTTTGGTGCAATCCCCGGCGTGTTGAAAGCGCGCACCGGCGCGCACGAGGTGATCACCACGATCATGCTCAATTACATCGCCTCGTTCATGCTGCTGTGGCTGTTAACAACGGATCTCTTTCAGCGCCCTGAGCGGACGGACCCGATTTCGAAGTTTGTATCCGACGCCAGTCGACTTCCCACATTGTTCGGGTTTATGGAGGGTCGTGCGGACCTCACCGCCCACAGTGGCATTCTGTTGGCGCTGCTTGTCGTGGTGTTGTTCTGGTGGTTCCTTGAACGCAGCAAAATGGGGTTCGAGTTCCGCGCCTTCGGTATGAATGCCGATGCAGCCGAATATGCGGGCATGCGTGCCAAGCGGCTTACGGTGCTCGGCATGGTGGTCGCGGGCGGTATCGCGGGCTTGGCTGGCGCAGTCGAAATCCTCGGCCGGTATGGCTATGCCACGCAGAGTTTCGCCGGCACGATCGGCTTTGACGCAATTGCGATCGCGTTGCTCGGTCGGTCGACGCCGCTCGGTACATTGCTCGCAGCCTTGCTCTTCGGCGCGCTGCAGTCAGGTGGGCGCACGATGCAGGCGACCACCGAGGTGCCGATCGATCTCATCGTGGTGTTGCGGGCCTTGATTGTCATGTTCATTGCTGCGCCGCTGCTGGTGAAAGCCATCTGGCGTGTCAAATCTGCTGATGTCTCGACGGGTCAGACGTTCAAGGGGTGGGGATCGTGAGTGCGACCGTGACGCTGTCGGCTGAACAGAAGAAGCGCGCCCGCAACGTCGGTATCAGCATGATCGTGCTCGGCGTGATCGTGGCGACGTTCTTCACCCGCAGTCCTGGAGACGCGGGTTTCGTACTTTCACCCGATTTCACGTTGATCATTCCTTCGCAACAGTTCGCTCAGGTGCTTGCCGTTGCGCTCGTTGCCATCGGGGCTTTTCAGCTGTATCGCGGGTGGGGCAAGGCCGCCAACGTCTTGCTTGCAGTTGGTACTGCGCTCTTTGTGATCAGCTTCCTCGCGTGGGCGGCATCCGGTGGGTCGTTCAACTTCACCGGCATGTTGCAGGACACCGTCGCGCGCAGCGTGCCCATCACGCTGGGTGCTATTGCGGGACTGATATGCGAGCGCAGCGGTGTTATCAACATCGCCATCGAGGGCCAGTTGCTCGCCGCCGCATTTACTGGCTCCATCGTGGGGTCGATCCTGAACCCATGGATGGGTATCGTGGGCGCAATCCTCACCGGCATGGCGCTAGGTGCGTTGCTCGCAGTGTTTGCCATCAAGTATCAGGTGGACCAGGTGATCGTTGGATTCGCCATCAACTTCTTGGCGCTTGGGCTCACCAGTTTCGTCGGGCAGCGCGTGCTTACCGACAACCCCGAGTACAACTTCTTGAAGCCGTTCCTGCCCGTAGAGATCCCATTGCTCTCCGATATTCCGGTGCTTGGCCCGGCGTTGTTCATCCAGAACCCGTTTGTCTATCTCTCCTACGTCATTGTCATTGCCAGCACATGGTGGTTGTTCCGCACACGCTGGGGACTGCGCACGCGAGCGATCGGTGAGTATCCAAAAGCCGCGGGCTCACTTGGCGTCGACGTATTGCGTCTGCGGTATCGCAACCTGATCATCGGTGGAGCGGTAGCGGGGCTGGGTGGCGCGTGGTGGCCGGTTGGCGCGGTTGGCCGATTCGACGAAAACATCACCGGTGGTCGCGGATTTATCGCTCTTGCGGCGGTGATCTTTGGCCGCTGGCATCCGGTGGGCGCCCTTTCGGCAGCGCTGGTATTTACCCTGGCCGAAGCAATTCGCCTCAAGCTCTCCAACCTCAATACGGGTATCCCATCTGAGTTTCTGCTCAGTGCGCCCTACATCGTGACCCTGATCGTGGTGGCGGGCTTCGTGGGGCAGAGCAGGGCGCCGAAGTCCGTCGGCCAGCCCTACAACGAGCAGTAAAGCGCGGCCCCGAACGCGCGGAGCCACGCGCAATGCCCTATGATTAGTAAGCGCGCTTAGTAAATCCTGGAGGAACATTATGCTCGTCAGCGACATTCCTGCATTACGGAATTACTTTTATCCCATCTGCTACACCGCAGATCTCACCGATGCGCCGCGGCATTTCAAGATCTTTGGCGAAGATTATGTGGCGTTTCGCGACGAGAGCGGCCACGCTGCGGCGGTTTCCGATCGCTGTCCGCATCGTGGGGGACGCTTGTCGCTGGGGTGGGTGAAGAACGGTTGCGTCGCGTGCCCGTATCACGGATGGGAATTTGGCAGTGATGGTAAGTGTCGAGTGATTCCGTCGCAGGATCCGTCTATTCCGATCCCATCAAAGGCAAAGGTTGACGCCGTGCATGTGCGCGAACGTCACGATTTGGTGTGGGTGTGTGTCGGTAATCCGGTTGGCGATGTGCCGTTCCTCGAGGAACTGGAGTCGGGTGACTTCACGCTCATCCACGAAATGATGGAGGTGTGGCACGCCTCGGCGCCGCGCATTGTCGACAACGCGCTCGACGTCAGTCACGTCGCGTGGGTACATCGCAACTCGATCGGCTCGAACGCTAACAATCAGCTTGAGATGGGCGAGGTAGAGCGCAATGGCCACAACGTCAAGTTCTCGGTAACGCTGATCGCCCAGGTCAACGACTTGATGACCAATGTCAACGGTGTAACGGGCGATGTGACTCGCCGCACTACACATGCCGAACTTGTCGAACCCCTGCTGTTTCGCGGCCGACTCGAGTACGAACAGAATGGACTCGTCCACGTGTTGTATAAGACCTGCACGCCAATAGATAACGAGAACACCTTGTTCTGTCAGTTCATCGCTCGAAGCGATAGCCCGACGCCCGACAAGTGGCCGGCGATTACCGCGATCGATCGTCTCGTGCAGAGCGAGGACAAGGCATTGCTCGAAAACATTGAGCCCGATTTCCCGCTCAGTATCACCGAAGAAGTCCATACGAAAGTTGACAAAATGACGCTTGAGTACCGCCGTGTACTTGCCGATTTGGCTGGGGTAACCGCATGAAGATCGCTATCCAAACGCCACCCGAAAACTGCACATTCCAGGCGCTTGAAGAGGTGTGGCAAGTTGCTGACGATGCGGGGTTCGCTGCGGCCTTCACGTTCGACCACTTGGTGCCACTGAACCCGGGCGCGCGACCGAACCTGCCGATTGGTGTGCCCGACGGCCCGCAATTCGAGGGCTGGGCAACGCTCTGTGCGTTGGCTGCGCGAACGAAGCACATGCAGGTCGGCACGCTGGTGTCGGGTATCACGTATCGACCGCCGATCATGCTCGCCAAGATGGCCGTAACGCTGGATCACATCACGCGTGGGCGCGCAATCCTGGGTGTGGGCGCGGCATGGCACGAGGTCGAGCACAAGATGTACGGCATTGAGTATCCGGCAGTGGGTGAGCGCATGACGCGTTTGGACGAAGCACTGCAGATTTTCCGGCGTCTGTTCACCGAAGACGAAGTCACCTTCGAAGGCGCGAGTTTTCAGATGAGTAAGGCGGTCTTTGATCCGAAGCCGGTTCGTAAGTCGGGGATCCCGTTGCTCGTAGGAGGCAGCGGCAACCGCCTGAAGAACATCGTCGCCCGCAACGCCGACATGTTCAACAGTTTCGCTGCGCCATGGGAGTGGGCGGCGGTGAATGCCGACTTGGATGCCCGCATGACCAAGTACGGACGTGACCCCAAGTCGCTGATGCGTACCGCATTTGTGTTTTCCGATCTTTCCGGAGACGCGGCAAAGGAAGAGGACTTGCTGCGGACGTTCCAAAAGAATCGCGGCGGGACCGAAGAGGAGGTGCGGAAGCGCATCGTCATCGGTAACCCTGACAATATGATCGAGGTCTTGAAGGGCTACGAGCAGGCGGGCATCGAAATGGCGATTCTCAATTTGCGCCCACCGTTCAGCGCCGCTGAAGTATCGCGATTTGCACAGGAAGTGCTCGTCGCTTTTGGCTGAACACACCTGCGATCTGTTGATTACGGGTGGTTATGTCGTCACCGTTGACGATGAGGGTTCATCGTTTTTTGGTGACGTAGCAATCACAGGGCGCGACATTGTGGCCGTCGGTCCGCAACTCGACTTCTTGGCGACGAACACGATCGACGCCACCGGATGTGCCGTTGTGCCGGGCTTTGTCAATGCGCATATGCATGAAACGCTTGACCGCGGTGTGTTCGAAGACTTGCCATTCACCAAGTGGCTGAATGATTTTGCCTTGCCCAAGGACACGGCGCACATTCCCGAGCACATTCGCGTGTCGGCGCTGCTCAATCAGACCGAAATGATTCGCAACGGCACGACGACGTTTATTGACATCTTTCGCTTTCCCGATCAGGCGGCGGCGGTCGCCGAGCAGTCGGGGCTTCGTGCGATCTTTAGCCCCCAGCTGATTGACGATCCAGTCGGTCCGGGGGAGTCGCTTGCTTCCACGCTCGCGTTCATGGAGCGCTGGCACGGGCGCGTCCCCGGTCGCATCGCTACCTGGTTCGGTCCTCATGCCATGTATTCGTGCTCGGTCGACACCTTGCGCGAGATTCGAACCCATGCCGACCGCATGGGTGTCGGCATACACATCCATCTTGCTGAGACACCCTTCGAGGTCTCGTGGGTAGCTGAACGTTCGGGCGGCAAGTCGCCGACCGAGTATTTGGATGAGCTCATCGGCCTTGGTCCCGACGTGCTCGCCGCGCACTGTATCGAGCTGACCGATACCGACATTGCTCGAATCGCGCAGGCTGGCGTGGGCGTGGGCCACTGTCCCACCTCGAATGCGAAGTTGGGTAACGGCGTGGCGCGGGTGGTGGAGATGCGCGAGCGAGGAGTGCGCATCGGCCTCGGCACCGACTCAAACATGACCAACAACAATCTCGACATGATCGAAGAGATGCGCATGGCAAGCCTCGTGCAGAAGCAGCGACTGCGCGACCCGGCGGTGATGTCGAGCTTCGAGACGCTCCGCTTGGCGACGCGTGGTTCGGCCGAGGCCTTGGGTATGGATACCGAGATTGGCAGTCTGGAATCGGGCAAGCGTGCCGACGTTGCCATCATCGATTTGGGGGCCGCGCACATGCGGCCGATCGTCGAGTACGGCCGCACCAACATTGTCGAGCAGGTGGTGTGGTCGGCGTGTGGCACCGACGTTCGCGACACTATTGTCGATGGCCGGGTGCTTATGCGCAATCGTGAAGTGCTGTCGCTGCAGACCGGTGACCTGAAGGAGGTAGCTGACGCTCAGTTACTTGATTTGCTCACTCGCGCCGGCGTGTTAGAAAAGCGTTTCGCCCGCTAGGGAGTCAGATCCCACGGTCGCATCGGCACCCGGGCGACGGGTTGACCGGTTGCCCTGCGCACTGCGGCCGCAATTGCTGCGGTGCTCGACAGTGATGACGGCTCTCCCGCGCCCTTGATGCCAAGCGGCGACCGAGGGTCGGGAAATTCCAGCATGGCAATTGCGACGGGCGGCATGTCGGCTGCGGTTGGCACCAAGTAGTCGGTGAGTGAGTTGTTGGTGCTGAGCCCGTCTCGGGTCTCCAGGCTTTCGTTGAACGCAAACCCAATTCCCTGAGCGATGCCACCAAGTATTTGGCCACGAACCTCGCGGGGGTTGATCGCACGACCGACATCTTGTGCAGTGGCGATACCGAGCACGGTGCATAATCCAAGCTCGACATCCACCTCGACCAGAGCTTTGTGTGCGACGAACATCCACGACACGTGTACGTCGCCGGTGCCAAATGCCTCAACCCCGTGGCTCGTGGGTGGCGCCTCGTATTCGTATTCGACCGAAATCTCATCGTCACCCAGCACATCGTTGAGCGAGCGACGTTTTGCAGCGTCCACGATCTCGCCCTCCTCGAAGGCGACGGAATCGACGTTGAGTCGCTCGGTGAGATGAGCGAGGAGCAGCCTCGACGCGCCAAGGACCGCAGAGCCCGACATCCACGACTGCCTGCTCGCCGAAGACGAACCTGAGTACTTCATGTAGGTACTCGGTGCTGCAAGTGTCACGGCCACGCCGGGAAATGCATCGTTGACGATTTGCGTGAGCACCGTTTGGATGCCTTGGCCACATTCTGATGCCGACGACGACACGGTGAGGCCGTGGCGCGACAAGGTGAGCCCCGCCCACGAATACTCGCGCACGCCCTCGCCGTACATGTGGTTCTTCACACCCAGTGCGAATCCCTCGCCCTGTTGTGTGCGCGCACTCATCAGTGTCGAGCCGGTGCCTCCGGGCTCACGCAGGGGATGGGCGTCGACGTCTGGGTACGGGAGGTTGACACAAGTCTCTATGAGCACGTCGAGTGGTGTCTGATCCCTCACGACCTGACCAGATGTGGGGAAGGGGTCGCCGTCGCGCAGCACATTGCGACGACGCAATTCGACGGGGTCGACGCCGAGTCGATCGGCCAACAGGTCGAGCGTGGACTCGATGCCGAAACATGCCTGCACAGCGCCAAAACCCCGCATGGCACCGCTGATGGGGTTATTGGTGCGCACCACACGTCCATCGACGCGCACTGCAGGAATGCGGTAAGGACCGGCGGCGAAATAGCAGGCGCTCCCCAGGACCGGTTGCGAGGTACTCGCATAGGGGCCTCCATCCAACTCCACGATGGCCTCGACGAATTGCAGCATGCCGTCACTCGATGCGCCCACGCGGTAGGTGAGGCGCGCTGGGTGGCGCTTGGGGTGTGCGAGAAACGACTCGCCGCGTCGATACGTCGTTTTCACCGGTCGATTTGTGACGAGGGCGGCAATGGCGAGATGGGCTTGCAGGGTGATGTCCTCGCGCCCGCCGAAAGCGCCGCCAATTCCCGAGTTGATGAGATGTACGCGATCGGGTGGCAGTCCGAGCACGGTGCAGAGTTGGTGTTGATCGGTGTGCAGGTCTTGCGTCGCAAGAATCAGTGTGACGCCGCCGTCACCGGTGGGGTAGGCGACTGCGCTTTCGGGGGCGAGGAAGAGTTGGTCCTGGCGCCCCGTTTCCCAGGTGGCCTCCACCACCACGTCGGCGGTGAAGTCGTCTCCGCGCTCAATATGCAGTTCACGGATCACATTGCCCAGAGGGTGCAACGGCGAGTCGCAGGTGGCAAGTGCGTCATCGATTGTCGTGATAGCTGTGAGCGGTTGCCAGTGCACCTCGATGAGGTCTAACGCTGCCCAGGCGAACTCCTGGCTGGTGGCAACGACAAACGCCACCGCTTCACCTTCGCAGCGTGCGACCTCCTCAACGAATACTGGTTGATCGGACATGATGTGGCCGAGCAGGTTGCTTGTCGGAACGTCCGCGGCGGTGAGCACGCGAACGACACCCGGGTGCGCAAGTGCGCGCGAAGCATCAATGCTTACGAGTCGCGCATGTGCGTGCGGACTCCGCTTCGTAGCGCCAAACAACATGCCCGGTATGCGTACATCGTTGCTGTACTCGAAGTCACCAGACAGCTTGGTGGGCACGTCGGGGCGCACCGCATGTGCGCCAACCCCAGTGGCCGAAGCTGTCGCAGTTGTCATGCTGATGCTCGTCGCGAACGATCGACCTCAAGCACCGCATCGACGATGCCGAGGTAGCCCGTGCAGCGGCAGACGTTGCCGGCGAGGCGTTCGCGCACGTCGTCTGCACTCAGCGGGTCGGGAGAATCGAGTGCCTGTTCTGCAGCGACAACGAAACCCGGCGTACAAAACCCGCACTGCACTGCTCCGTGACGGATGAACGCCTCGGCGAGGTCGGCTTGAAGGAGCGACTTCACCGTCTGCACCTCGGCCGAGTCGCAGGCAAGCGCCGGTGTTAAGCACGAGTTTTGTACGCGTCCGTCGACGACCACGGTGCACGACCCACACTCGCCCTGTTCGCAGGCACCTTGCATGGCCGTGTGGCCTGCGTCGCGCAGTGCGCGCAGCAGGCTTGTGGACGGTGAGGCAGCGAGCGTGACCGTCTCGCCGTCCACGTTGAGTCGCACGTGCTGGTCGTTCATCGCCCTACCTGCTCGCTCCAGAGATGATGATGTATGCGTTGTGCGAGCACGCGCACGCTGGCTCGCCGATAGTCGGCCGTTGCTCGGTGATCGTCAATTGGCGAAACCGATTGGGCCACCGTGTCTGCAAAGTCGTCGGCGCCATCGCGCTGGAGCAACAAGCCGGCAGCGATGTCCAAGACGAGTGCCGTGGGGCCGACAGAGCCAGCGGCTACGCGCGCGTGGCCGCGTTTGGCGTCGAGTCGCGCAGCAAGTGAACAAATACTGATCACCATGGCGTTGCGGGTACCAACTTTTGCAAAGTGTTGAGCGCCTTTACAGTCGGTAAGCACGACCGCGGCGACTAGTTCGTCAGGCGCACAGGCGCTGCGTTTTGGACCCACGAGAAACTCGTTGAGTCGCACGGTGCGCATGCCGCGGGGCGACACCAAGTCGACCTCGGTGTCAAGGACGAGCAGTGGGGGAAGCGCATCGCCAGCCGGCGAAGCGGTGGCTAAGTTGCCGCCAATCGTGCCGACGCTGCGAATCTGTCGACTTCCGACGGTGCGAGCCGCCATCGCGAGCGCAGGGACCTCGTGGGTTAAGGCTTGCTCGATTTCGGCAAAGGTCACGCCGCCCCCGATACGAAGTCCACGATCGATGTGTTCGATGCCGCGTAGGTCCTCGACGCGGCGGAGGTTTAGCCAACCGTCAACCTTCGCGGACCCCGCGTTTACGCCGACCATGACGTCGGTGCCGCCATTCACCACGCGCAGATGCGGCATCGCGGCCAGGAGGTCAATCGCTTGGTCGAGCGTCGTGGGTGAAAAGCAGCTACTCATGTTCGTGAAACCATTTCACGCATGGCAGTCTGGAGTCACGACGGGCCTCGAAAAAGGACCGTTGAGTACACTGCTATGCGTACATAGTTATTCAATCACACGTCTTGGAGGGGTCCGCAATGGGTGCAGCTCGTGAGGCGCGGCGCGGACCAGTGAAGGGCTCGCAGTTTCCCGACTCATCGGCGTGGGACCGCACGGGTTTCCTCCTGTGGCATGCCGTGCTGGAGTGGCGCCGTAAGGTTACCGAGGGTTTGGCCGAGGTGGGCCTCACGCACGTGCAGTTCGTGCTGCTTGCAAGCACCATGTGGCTGGCCCACCGTGGGGAGGCGCCTTCGCAGGTCGAACTGGCAAATCATGCGGGGGTAGACCCCATGATGACGTCGCAGGTGGTGCGATCGCTCGAGCGCACCAAGTTGGTGCGACGCATCGCCGACAAAGAAGATGCACGGGTTCGTCGCATCGTAGTAACGGCTTCTGGTGAACGAAAAGTTCTTGCAGCAGTCAAGATCGTCGAACGCATGGATCGAGAAGCATTCGGTGAGATCGATGACGTAGACACTTTCAGAGAAGTGCTGCGCACGATTGCGCGACGCGACGAAAACGGCAACAGGTGGGACGGCCAGTAATGAAGAATACGCGTGTCAAGATGATTATCGACACCGATGGTGGCGTCGATGATGCGGTGGCAATTCTGTGGGCAGCAACATCGCCAGACGTTGAACTTCTGGGTATATCTGTTGTCCATGGCAATGTGCCCATGCGGCAAGCGGGCCAAAACGTGTGTCGCATTCTCGAACTTGCGGGCCGCACCGACGTGCCCGTTGCGCTCGGCGAGGCCGATCCATACCCGAGTGCGCCGCACTTGCGCCCGGCCGACTTCGTCCACGGGGCCGACGGCTTGGGCAATACCAATTACCCCGAGCCTTCGATGGCGCCAACCACCGAACACGGTGTGGACCTGTTGTTGCGTATTGTCGCCACGTATCCCGGAGACGTGTCGGTGGTAACCGTTGGACCGCTCACCAACGTGGCGCGCGCCATTGCCCGCGACGCGTCGTTCGCTTCGAGCGTGCGCGAGCTCGTCGTCATGGGTGGAGCAGTGACGGTGCCGGGCAACGCCCTCCCCGCCGCCGAAGCCAACATTGCCCACGACCCCGAAGCCGCCTCGATTGTGGTGCGTGGCGCATGGTCGCGCCCGCCACTACTGGTTGGGCTCGACGTCACGCATCTGGCCACGTTCACGCCAGCAATGCTTGCGGCAATCGAAGCGTCTCCGCATCCCTACGCCACGTACCTTGCCGCACCATTGCGGTTCTATTCGGACGCGGGTGGCACCTTTTGTGCTCCCGGCGAATTTCCATGTCACGATCTACTTGCCGTGCTCGCCGCCTGCATGCCCGTGGTTGATGCCGATGTACTGCCGCTTGCTGTTCAGCACACGCCCGGCCCAGCACTCGGTGCAACTATCGCCGATCTGCGCGTGCCCTTCTTCGCACGCAAGGGCGCTCAGTCGATTCAGAGCGAGGACATGGGTTTTTCCGACTGGCGCATCGGCCTACGTGTTGACGTCGAGGTTTTTCGGCGCGAAATTCGCGCGCTCTTTGCGATCTAACGTCGCTGCGGGCTGAATCCTTCGAGCCCGTCGCGCAACTCGATCCACGGTCCACCAATGAGCTCGATGCAATAGGGGGTTGCCGGCAACACGGCGGCCAGACAATCGGCGATTGCCGACGGTTTTCCGGGCAGGTTGATGATGAGTGATGAACCGCGAATACCCGCTGTTTGACGCGACAGGATCGCAGTTGGCACCTGCCGCAAGCTGACTGCACGCATCAACTCGCCGTAACCGGGCATCATTGTGGTGCACGCTGCCTCTGTTGCCTCGGGGGTTACGTCACGCGGTGCTGGGCCGGTGCCGCCAGTCGTGACAATGAGACAGCACCCCTCGTCGTCGGCGAGTGTGCGCAGCACGGTGGCAATATCGTCGATGTCGTCGGCAATAACGCGGCGTACGGGTTCCCACTCGGTGGCGATGTGTCGGGTAAGAAAATCGACGATGGCAGGGCCACCGAGGTCTTCGTATTCGCCGCGCGACGCGCGGTCGGACACGGTGACGACACCGATTTTTACCATTGCAGGAGCTTCTGTTCGTCGGTGCGACGTCCGTAGCGCAGACGATATTTCGTTGACTTGAATATCTGCGTAACGCCGTAGCGGAACCCCACGCGGGCGAAGGCCGCGCGTGACAGGAAGATCAATCGTTCGGTGGTGTCGCGCAGGTTGCCGAGCAGCGCCTGCTGGAGCGGATCGAGCACCAACTGCGGTGTGGTCGCGGAGAAGGAGTGCGGCGTGAAGCCGTACCACTCGTAGTCGCGGGCGTAGATCTCGGTAGCCAAATCTGCCGTTGCTTTGTCGTACACCTGCGGGGGCTTGATACCGAGGCCACTGTTGAGTCGCTGCAGCGGCACGTTGGTGGCAGCACGTGTGTTGAGCGCGTCGGCGAGTGCCTGTAGTTGGCCAGGCACATCGACACGCACGAGGTGGTGGTACTCGAGTTGATTGGAATACAGCGTGTTGTATTGCGGTCGAAAGTGATCGTCAACCATGAACGCATGGGGGTCAGCATGGAACTCGCGCACAAATCGTTGGAAAGTGGCGGCCACGTCCACGCGGCCATCGACAAGCACATCAGGGCAGCGCTCGAAGATCACCTCTGGCGTGCCAGGAGCACGCAATAGGACGCGGTTTTCCCATGACGAATAGAGGCGCGAGAGTGGGTCGCGCAAGGTGCCAATACGGAGCCACTCCGGGGATTGCAGGATTTCCCATTGCCGCTTGGACTTCAGTTCGAAGAAGCGTTCCAGGCCGTGCACGCGGTAGTTGTGCACCGTCTGTTCCTGCGAAATGTTGGGCGAAATAATGACATTGGCCGCCGACTCGTCGTAGGACCCCTCGATCTGGGATACGAGCAACTTGAGCGTGCTGCACGCCACTTTGGTGGTGGGCACATACAACACCTTCATCCTCGGTGCGACGAGGCCGTAGCCGAGCAATTCCGGCAGATTGGGCTGTGGGTCAAGTGCGCTCACGATGGCGCTCCGTCGCGGAGGCGCGCGATGAGCGTGACCACCTGCTCAACGCAGTCTTCAACTGATGTGGCACCGGCATCGAGCACCAATTCGGGTGCGGTCGGCGCTTCATACGGTGCATCGACACCCGAGACGCCCTGCATCGCACCGCTGCGCACCTTGGCATACAGGCCTTTGGTGTCGCGGCGCTCGCATTCGGCAAGCGTCGTGGCCACATGGACCTCGGCAAAGGGGAGGCCGGCCGAGGTGTGCGTCGATCGTGCGTGCGCCCGGCCGTCGGCGAAGGGACTAATGATGGGCACCAGCGTCACTGCACCAGCGTCGGCAAACAAGGCAGCAACCTCGGCGACACGGCGCACATTTTCGCGACGCGACGGATCGTCGAAGCCCAGGTCGGCATTCAAACCGTGACGAAGGTTGTCGGCATCCAGCACATAGGCGAGTGTTCCTGCTCCGGTGAGGCGGTCGGCAACCGCGTGGGCGATCGTTGACTTGCCCGATCCCGACAATCCCGTGAGCCACACGGTGACGCCACGGAGGCCGAGTGCGGACCAACGAGACGTGCGCGAGACCTGTGGTTCGTGCCAGACCGGTTGGTTCATGTGCGGGGCGACAACAGCATGCCTGCGGCAGCAGTCTGGCCCGTGTCCTCGTCGACGATGATGAAGCAGCCGGTGGTGCGGTTCTGGTGGTAATCGTCGAAAAAGAGCGGCGAGGTCGTGTGCAGTGTGACGCGCCCGATCTCATTCATGGTGAGTGCATTGACACCCGTCTCGCGATGCAGGTTGGAGATGTTCAGTCGATAGAGCACCTGGTTGATCTTGGTGCGCGCCACCTTCGTGGTGTGTTTGATCGTATAAATCTTGCCGGGCTGTAGTGGCGCAGAGTTGTCCATCCAGCACAGCATGGCTTCGAGTTCCTGCGAGCTCCGCGGTCGGTTGTTAGGCCGACAAATCATGTCGCCGCGCGTGATTGACAGGTCATCGGCCAAGAGCAGCGTGACTGCCTGTCCGGGCCCTGCTTCTTGTCGTGGGCCGTGGGGTGAGTCGATGCCGACAATCGTCGACGTCAGACCCGACGGCATCACCATCACATCATCGCCGACACGCAACATGCCGCCCGCCACGCGACCGGCGTACCCGCGGTAATCGGGAAACTCCGCCCGCTGCGGTCGGATCACGTACTGCACGGGAAAGCGCGTGTCGATCCGGTTCTCGTCACTCGCGGTGTAGACGTTTTCAAGGTGATGCAGCAATGTCGGGCCCTCGAACCAGTTCATGGAGGTCGACCGGCTCACCACATTGTCGCCGGCGAGTGCGCTGATGGGCAGGAAGGTCACATCCTGTAATTCCAGCCGTGACGCAAAGGTTTCGAATTCCTCGCGGATCTCGTCGAAGCGCGCTTGGCTGTAGTCCACCAAATCCATCTTGTTGACGCAGATCACCAGGTGCGGCACGCCAAGGAGCGACACCAGCAGGCTGTGGCGACGTGTCTGTTCGACAACGCCCGTGCGGGCATCGACGAGCACGATGGCGAGGTCCACGTTGGAAGCACCCGTAATCATGTTGCGGGTGTACTGAATGTGGCCGGGGCAGTCGGCAATGATGAACGACCGTTTTGGGGTGGCAAAGTAGCGATAGGCAACGTCGATCGTGATTCCTTGCTCACGTTCGGCGCGCAGTCCGTCGGTGAGCAGCGAGAGATCCACGTAATCGTCTCCGCGTCGTTTGCTCACGCTTTCGATGTGTTCGAGTTGATCTTCGAAGATGCTCTTTGAGTCGTAGAGGAGCCTGCCAATGAGGGTCGACTTGCCGTCGTCAACCGATCCGACGGTGGCGAAACGCAGTCGCTCCATCAGAAGTACCCCGTTCGCTTGCGGTCTTCCATGCCGGCTTCGGACATGCGGTCGTCGGCACGGGTGGCGCCACGCTCGGTGACCCGCGCAACCGCCGTCTCGGCGATGATGTCGTCCACTGCAACCGCGACCGACTCAATCGCGGCCGTGCACGTGGCGTCACCCACCGTGCGGAAGCGCACCATCTTGTCGACGACCTCTTCGCCGGCTTCTGGCTGCAGAAAGTCGGTGACTGCCATCCACATGCCGTCACGCAGAAAAACTGGACGCTTGTGCGCGAAGTAAATACTGGGCAAATCGATGTGGTGCTCGGCGATGAACGTCCAGATATCGAGTTCGGTCCAGTTTGAGAGCGGAAAAATGCGGAAGTGTTCGCCGGGCTTGTGACGGCCGTTGTAGATGCCCCACAGTTCGGGGCGTTGGTTCTTGGGATCCCACTGCCCAAAAGAGTCGCGATGCGAGTACACGCGCTCCTTCGCCCGTGCTCGCTCCTCGTCGCGGCGCGCACCGCCAAAGACGGCGTCAAAACGATGCTCGGCGATCGAGTCGAGCAGGGTGACGGTCTGCAGGGGGTTGCGGCTGGCGCGAGGCCCCGTGGCATCAGCCACACGTCCGGCGTCGATAGAGGCCTGCACCGATCCCACAATGAGTTGCACTCCGAGATCGGCTACGCAGCGATCGCGGAACTCGATGACCTCAGGAAAGTTGTGTCCGGTGTCGATGTGCATAACGGGAAATGGAATGCGGGCGGGATCGAATGCCCGCGCAGCCAGATGCAACATGACCACGGAGTCCTTGCCGCCCGAGAACAACATGACGGGACGCTCGAACTCGGCGGCGACCTCGCGGATGATCGTTACCGACTCGTCGATCAGCGCGTGGAGCGACGAATGCATAGTCGAAAGATTACTTCACGACAGAAGTGTGAACTTGTTGTAAAAAGCCGCAGATTGCGGATTTGGTGCTTGATTGAGCGTGTTATTGTCGGGGCGCCGACAGGCGTATTTCACCACCAACACGGGCTATGCACCTTGCATAGGGGGAGAGCAACTACATGAGGAAAAAGCACATCAAGGGCATGGCCCTTGCCGCCGCTGCAGTCTTAGGACTCGCAGCCTGCGGTGGCGACTCGTCCACGACGGAGGAGACCACTGCGCCGGAGGAGACCACTGAAGTCACCGAGGGCGAGGACTACAGCAACCTGAAGGTCGCCGTCGTCTATATCGGTGTTCCCGGTGACGAAGGCTGGACCTACCAGCATGAGATCGGCATCCAGCAGTTGGAGAGCGAACTCGGCATCGAAGTAACCCGTCTGGAGAACATTCCAGAAGGCGCCGAGTCAACCGCAACCTTCGACCAGTTGGCCCGCGATGGCTACAACCTGATCATCGGTACGTCGTTCGGCTATATGGATCCGATGTTGGAGACGGCCGGCAAGTATCCCGATGCATGCTTCCAGCACGCCAGTGGTTACAAGACGGCAGAGAACATGGGCAACTTCTTCGGCGCAATGGAAGAGGCGCGCTACCTGAGCGGTATTGCTGCGGCGAAGGCTTCGCCGACCGGCAAGCTCGGTTACGTCGCCGCCTTCCCGATTCCGGAAGTGATCCGCGGCATCAACGCCTTCACGCTGGGCGCGCGCTCGGTGAACCCGGAAGCAACCGTGCAGGTTGCATGGACCAGCACCTGGTTCGACCCGGCAGTGGAGAAGGAAGCCGCTGAGTCGCTCCTGCAGGCGGGCGCTGACGTGCTCGGCATGCACCAGGACACCACCGCAACGGGTGAGGCCGCACAAGAGGCCGGCGCCAAGTGGGTGGGCTACAACTCCGACACCATGGCCGACAAGTTCGAAGGCACCTGGTTGACCGGTCCGGTTTGGGACTGGGGTCCGCACTACGTGGAGATGGCCAAGGCCGTCGCTGCGGGTACCTGCCTCACCGAGCCCTACTACGGCAACATGGCCGATGGCATGATCACCTTGGGCACGTTCGGCATTGACGTCGACGAGGAGACCCAGGCTCTGATTGCCGAGAAGGCAGCCGCCATCATCGACGGCTCATTCGCCCCATTCACTGGTCCGATTAAGGATCAGGATGGCACCGAGCGGATTGCGGAGGGCGTCACGGCGACCCTCGGGGAACTCCTCGGTCAGGACTACTTTGTAGAGGGTGTCATCGGTAAAACGAGTTAAGCAGTGAGTGCCTCTCACGAGGCCGTGAAAGGGTCGCACCGTGATGGTGCGACCCTTTTCGCACTCTCGGCACGAAACGTCACGAAGCGTTTTCCCGGTGTAGTCGCCAATGACGGCGTCGACTTTGATCTTGCGCCCGGGGAAGTACACACGCTGCTCGGCGAAAACGGCGCGGGTAAGAGCACGCTTGCATCCGTGCTGTGCGGTTTGTACAAGCCAGACGAAGGCGCGGTGCTACGCAATGGCACGCAGGTGCGCCTGACGAGTCCACGACATGGACTGCAGAACGGCATCGCGATGGTGCACCAGCACTTCCGACTTGTCGATCGATTTTCGGTTGCCGAAAACGTCGTGCTTGGCGATCGATCGTTGCCGTTCTTTCTGAAGACGAACACCCTCAACGATCAAGTTGCCGAGGTGGCGGAGCGATTCGGCCTGCCGCTCGATCCGAATGCGCTCGTCGGTGATCTCTCTGCGGGCCAGCGTCAACGAGTGGAGATTGTCAAAGCCCTCTATCAGGGTGCAGACATTTTGTTGTTAGACGAACCAACCGCGTTGCTCGCACCTCCCGAGGTAGAGAAGTTGTTCGAAACGGTGCGCAGCATGGCTGCTGCCGGCAAATCGATCGTGTTCGTCAGTCACAAGTTGGGTGAAGTGGTGGACATCTCGGATCGCATCACGGTGATGCGCGATGGTCGCGTGACCGGATCGGTCAACCGCGGCGAGGCGGACGGCCGCAAACTCGCCGAGTTGATGGTGGGTCGCGACATCGATCTGTCGCCACGACGTGCCACGGGTGCGTGCGGCGACACCCTGCTCACGTTGCACAATGTGAGCCTCTATCGCGATGGCGTTGCCCTTGTCGACAACGTGTCGTTTGATGTGCGCGCAGGTGAGATCCTCGGTGTTGCTGGCGTGTCCGGCAACGGTCAGCGTGAGTTGGCCGAATTGGTGGCCGGTCTCGTGGCTCCTGCCGGCGGGGTCATTTCGGTGTGCGGCAATGAGACCAATGGCCAAGGCACACGCTCGGTGCGCCGCGCTGGCCTCGCATATGTGCCGGAAGATCGATTGGGTACCGGGCTGTCGCCCTCGTTGTCGATTGTCGACAACATGGTGCTCACAAAAGAGCGCGGCTTCGTTGTGGATCGAAAAGGTGCACGCCTCGAGGCTGACAAATACATCGCCCACCTCGAAATCAAGACCCCGAGCGCGTTGACGGCCACACGCAAGTTGTCGGGTGGCAATTCGCAGAAGGTGCTGCTTGCTCGTGAGATATTCGCTGCAGGCGACGACGCCAAGGTGTTGGTGGTGTGTTCGCCAACACGTGGCCTCGACGTTGGTGCTGTCGAGACAGTGCACAAGTTGCTCGATGAAGCCCGCGCACAAGGCAAGGCCATCCTGCTGATTAGCGAAGACTTGGACGAGGTGTTGACGCTGGCCGACCGACTGCTCGTGCTGTATCGCGGCGCAGTCGTGTACGAGTCTGCTGGTGCAACGGCCGACGTAGAAGCCGTGGGCCTGGCGATGGCGGGGCTGGCGTGATTGTCGGCAACGTGCGCATCGATTTCGAGCCGCGACTCAAATCCCCGCGTTGGCTGATGGTTGCAGTGCCCGTGTTGTCGCTGGTGTTCGCACTCATCGTTGCGGCAATCTTCCTGTTGGCAACGGGTCACTCGCCGATTACTGCGTACGGGCGCATCCTCGACAAGGGGTTTTTGTCGTTCTACGGCATTACCGACACGCTCGGCCTCGCCACACCGCTGATATGCACGGGTCTTGCCGCCGCCTTCGCGTTTCGCATGAACCTGTTCAACATCGGCGAAGAGGGGCAGATGTATTTGGGCATGATCGGTGGCGCATGGGCGGGCATCGTGCTCGTCGAGTCGCTGCCCACGCTGTTTGCCGTGCCGATCGTGTTGTTGGTGGGAGCTGCAACTGGAGCGATGTGGGTGCTCGTGCCAGCGTTGTTGCGGGCCAAGCTGGGCACGAGCGAGATCGTCAGCACGCTGCTACTCAACTATGTAGCGCTCAATCTTGTGAATTTTTTCATCTTCGGCAGCCGTACGGTGTTGCGCGATCCGTCGCCGTTTCCTGACGGTCAGGCGGTGGCCGACTCGGCACGGCTCGATCGCTTTGGCACCACCAACACCTATCCCACCCTGGTTATCGCAATTGCGTTGGCAGTTCTGCTGTGGGTCTTTATTCGCTACTCGAACTATGGCTACGAAACGTCGGTGTTTGCCGACTCGCCGAACACCGCGCGCTATGCCGGGATGAGCGCGGGTTGGCTCACGCTTTCGGTGCTCCTTGGTTCAGGTGCACTCGCCGGACTCGGTGGCGCGATGTACGTGGTTGGCCCGGCGGGCAAGGTGGATCCAGGCCTCTTGCAACTCGGGCTCGGCTACGCCGGCATTGTGGTAGCGGCGCTTGCGCGCTACAACTTCCTCGCCGTCATTCTCACCGCTATCTTGTTCGCCGGTCTGCGCGTGGGTGGCGCGGCGCTGCAGGTGTCGTCGGATCCTGTGCCCATTTCGATCGCGGTCGTCATTCAGGGTGCCGTGTTGCTGTTTGCGCTCGGCGGCGAAATGTTCCGTCGTAATCGTTTGCGTGTCAGGCGCGTCGCTGCTGCGGGGGGTGTGGCGTGAACGCCAACGTTTGGGTGCTCACCTTTGCTGATGCCATTGCAATTGCCACGACGCTGATCTTGGCATCTATCGGCGCAATGCTCACCGAGCGCTCGGGCGTGATCAACCTTGGTGTCGAGGGCTACCTGCTCATGGGGGCCGTGAGTTCATTTCTCATCGGTATGTCCACCGAAAATGTGTGGTTGGCATTGTTCCTGCCGATCCTCGTAGGAGTTGCGATGGCTCTGGTGCACGCCGTGCTCACCATTTCGCTGCGGGCGAATCAAATCGTGTCGGGGCTTGCGATGGTGATATTTGGGACAGGTCTGTCAAGTTTTCTTGGCAAGTCGGCCGAGGGTAATCGTCGTCCCGTCACCATCACCGACATGGACCTTGGTGCGCTGTCCGATATTCCGTTTTTCGGTCCCGTTATTTTTGGCCACGATCCAATCACCTATGTCACGTGGTTGATCGCGATCGTCGCCTCCCTCTATCTCAATCGCACACGCCCCGGCCTCGTGGTGCGGGCCACGGGTGACGCGCCGGCCACCGTGGACGCACAGGGTGTGTCGGTCACCGCGGTGCGCTACGCCCACACGCTTATGGGCGGTGCCTTCATGGGTTTTGCCGGTAGCTGGTTCATGCTCGCGCGCGGTACCGCCTGGAGCCAGGGTGCCACCACCGCCGGTATCGGCTGGATTGCTCTTGCCCTGGTCGTGTTTGCCGCATGGCGCCCACTACGCGCAGTGGGCGGAGCCGTACTCTTCGGCTTCACCCTGCAGGTGCCCTTCACGCTGCAGGCGCAGCAAATCAACGTGCTGGCTCCCGAGATCGTCAAGATGCTCCCGTATGTGGTGACGTTGGTCGTGCTCGTCGCGCTCTCCACGCCACGTGCGCGCAAGGTGCTCGGTGCGCCGAAGATGCTGGGTATTCCATTCGTTCGCGACGAACGATGACTCTTTCTCGCGCGAGTTCAGACGCCGACATCCTCGCTGTCTTGCATCGGGTAGCGGACGCGGTGGGAGAGGTACTGGCGACGAATACCGACTGGTCGCTGTCGGGCAAACGCAAGACGCAGTACCAAGTGGACGTCCTTGCCGACGATGCGGCGCTTGCCATATTGCACGAGGCCGGCTGCACGGTGTTGTCCGAAGAAAGTGGTGTCACAGGAAGTGGCGTCACTGGCAACGGTGACGGACTCTTCGTTGTGATGGATCCACTCGACGGTTCAACCAACGCCAGTCGTGGCGTGAAGTGGTTCGCAACGGCATTGTGCGTGCTCGATGACCACGGTATGCGCGCAGCCCTCGTTGCCAACCAGGCCGGCACCGGCGATCGCTGGAGCGCCACGCGCGGCGGTGGCGCATTCAAAAACGGTGCGCCCATCGCACCCACCACGTGCGACGACTTGCCGCAGGCCATCGTCGGTGTGTCGGGCATTGTCAAAGTGCGACCCGGCTGGGCACAGTTCCGCGCGCTCGGTGCCGCGGCGCTCGACCTGTGCCTCGTGGCCGAAGGCGTGTTGGATGGATGGATCGATTTCAACAGCCACGGCGGGTGGGACTACATGGCGAGCCTGTTGATCTGCAACGAGGCTGGTGTTGCCGTGCGCGAGCTGGAAGGCCGCGACCCCGTTGTGCGTGAGCACGCCGAACGGCGCACGCTGGTCGTAGCCGCAACGCCAACGCTTGTTGATGCCTTGTTCGACATCCGCGTGCGCCACGCCCAGGTGTGACCACGCTTCGACGTGCCGCCGAGCACACGGCCATGCCGTGGGCCAACGGCAGGGGAGTGAGCTACGAAGTCGCGCGAGACAACGATGCGGCAGGCGAGTGGCGCTGGCGCCTGGCCATCGCGCCGATCACCGAGGACGGCCCGTTTTCACCGCTGCCCGGTGTGCATCGCGAACTCACACTCATTGACGGCGACGGCCTCGTGCTCACCATCGACGGCAACATGGTCGGCTGCCATCCCGGCCACGTGGTCCGCTTCGCTGGGTACTCCCACACCCATGCCGCGCTCACGCAGGGGCCAGTCGTCGACCTCAACGTGATGTCGCGCGAGGACGCACCGATGACCATGTCGATTGTCCGTGGCCCGACGACGATCGAATCGTGTGCAGCACTCGTGGCCATCTCGACGTGTCACGTGGGCTATGACGGGCGGGAAGAACACCCGCAGCCACGCGACGCGCTGATCGGGTCAATCCATTCTGTTCAATTGATGAGCGGCACCGCCGCCGTCATTCGCCCTATGCGCTGAGCGCAGCCTTGATGGCCCGCGCGCCGTCCACGAGCGCCGAGCGCTGCGCATCATTGAGCACCGCATAGGCGGGCATCACGATCGCGTCGGTCAGGCGTTCCGCGGCGTCAAGTGCCGCGCGTGTCGAGTCGTCGATGTGCGGCGCGTCCTCGGGTGTCCAGCCGAACATTGCCACATCGTTGGGCCGCTTGATGAAGTGTGCCTGCTTGCCGGTGAGACCGGAGGCGCGAATGGCAATCAAATGTGCCGAGCCTCGGAACTCGCGCAGGATCGACACCAACTGCATCGCGCGGCCGGGCAGGTCGTCAACGAGCGGCGCGCTCTTGAACGCCGCATACAAGGCGAGCCCCTCTGGGTCGGCAGCATTGTTCACCGCATCAGCAGCCGCCACAAACGCCGCCAAGTTCGGCACGTTTGCCAGCTTCACGCGCCCTGTTTCGGCAGAGCAGAGCCAATGGGCGAGTCCTGCCTCGCGCGGTGTGATCACTGCGCAGGACGACTCCCATGCCCGTCGAATTACATCGGGATTGAAGTAGCCGAACGCTGCAGCCACCACTGATGCGTCACAGTCGCCGAGCAAGCCGCCGCGTCCGATGAAATAGAACTGCGGCCCCTTCAATCCCAATTCAGTGCCGCGGGCCACGGTCTCCGGCGTGAAGTAATACGCCCATCCCGTGTCGTTAAACAGAGGGCAGGCCTGCGCAACAAGTTCTTCGTTGGTCATGGACCAAACCGTAGTCGGGTCAGGCTATTGCGGTGCCGAAGAGCCAACCGATGGCCATCGTGAAGGCAATCGCAATAAATCCACCGACCACCACACGGGCGATCGGACGCTTTGCACGCGCCCCGCCGAAGCGAGCGCCGAAATACCCGAGCCCCACGAGCGCCACCAGCACCAATGCAAGCGTGGCCCAAATGCGCAGTGCCTCGGAGGCGATCACCACCGCAAGCAATGGCAACGATGCGCCTACGGCAAACGCCAAGGCGGAACTGGAAGCAGCCTGAAACGGGCGTGCCCGGTTGTGAGGTGTGATGCCCAGTTCCTCTTCCAGGTGCACCTTCAAGGCATCCTTCTGGGTCAGTTCGATCGCCACCTCCGACGCCAAACCGTCCGACAACCCCTTTGCCTTGAAGATTGCCTTCAACTCCTCGAGCTCATGCTCGGGCTGGTTCTCGAGTTCCCAGGTTTCCTTGCGAATGTCAGCCAGTTCCGAATCGCGCTGCGAACTCACTGACACATATTCACCAAGACCCATCGAGGCTGCTCCGGCCACGAGGCCCGCCACACCAGCCGTCAGAATCGCATCCCGCGACGCGCTCGCCGCAGCCACACCCAAGATGAGCGCTGCCGTTGAGATGATCCCGTCGTTGGCGCCGAGCACCATGGCTCGCAGCACATTGCCGCGGTGGGTGAGATGGCGTTCATCGTGGGGCTTCACACCCCCAGTCTCGCATGCAGACTCACGAGCAATGCGGTCCACACGCCATAGAATTGCTGCTGTTATCGGGCGTTTAGCTCAGTTGGCTAGAGCATCTCCCTTACAAGGAGAGGGTCGGGGGTTCAAGTCCCTCAACGCCCACCATTATTCATGTAGGGATTGACTCCCAGCGTGATGTCCGCGTTGTTTCGCCGTCTGACGAGTCACGTGACGCGACAGAACTGAAGCCAGAGGGAGTTAGGCCAGTCGATGCAGTTTTAACAACAAGCCGACAGCGACTCCTACGAAGGCGGTGATGCCGAATACAAGACCAGAAAGCGCAAATGCCTGGGTTCCAGAGAGCAGGACGCCAACGGTGCATCCCAATGCGGTCATCGATCCCCAACCAAGGAGGACGCCACCGGCAAGAGCGGAGAGAGCGCTAGTGGGGCTGGGGAGCTGGGGCGTGAAACGGTTGCCGCTGAGCGCCGAGGCGAACGATGCAAGGACGAGACCGATGATGAGCCAGCCGTTGTTGGTAATTGCCGATGAGACAACGCCAACGCACCCCTTCATGAGATCGATGCCGTGCATCACTTCGGGCAGGGCCCCCCGGGAATCCAGAAACGTGCGAGAAATCGTGCTGAGTTGCGACGTCACGCCAAGTGGTGCGACGCGCAGGTAGGCAAAGACACCAATCATGCCGACGAGCGCACCCGTGACAAGTGGTCCCCAACGCCGGACAATGAGTCGCTCGCGCAGATCGACAAGCGTCTGGCCACTGGGTGAAAAACGCGGTTCGTCATCGCCTCGATTCATGCGGATGAGAACCGCCGCGAGTAGTGCGAGGACGCCAAGCGTGACGAGGACGGAGCCGCCGTATCCAAACCAGCGGGGGAGCCAGAGGGTCGGTCCTTCGCTGATGAATCGCAGGTACAGGGTGTTCCACGTGAAGAAGCCAAGACCGAAGCCGACAAGGGCACCGATGAGTGCAGGAATTGCGCGAAGGTAACCCTGGCCGAGTCGATAGAGGTGTCCGCTGATGCACGCACCGGAGAGTGTCATGCCGATGCCGAACGCGAATGATCCCGCCACGAGCGGAAGGCTGATAGGTGAGATGTGCGCCCCAGGCGGGAGTCCTTCGCCGTCAGGATTGGGAAGAAAGAGACCGAAGAGCACCGCATAGCCAATTGCGCCTGTCGCGATGGCAGTGAGAATCGACAGCATCGCAGTTGTGCGTCGTTCTTCGATTGATTCGCGGAATATGCAGTAGAAACAGAATCGGCCTCTTTCGAAAGCAATTCCCAAACTCGCGCCAATCAGAAGTGAAAATGCGGGTGTGGTGTCTCCCTCGCCACGAGCGTTCAGTACAAAGGCGGCGATGAGGAGTCCGATAATCAACAGACCTGCGACAAGCGTTCGTTTCGTATCCGCGGGTGTCCAGTTGGACGCAGTGGCGCCCCCGGTTGAACCGGGGGCGCCAATTGCTGGGGAGGCGACGGACATCAGCCCTTGCCCCACACCGTGCCGGCGGGATTGGCAATGGGCACACCAACGGAGTTGCCGTATTCAGTCCATGAGCCGTCGTAGAGCTTTACGTCGTAACCGAGGATCTGGCTGAGCACGAACCAGGTGTGGGCGGCGCGCTCGCCGATGCGGCAATACACGATCACTTTCTTCTTGCCGTCGATCCCTGCATCCGCGTAAATCTTCTTCAAGTCGGCGGGCGACTTGAAGGTGCCGTCTGCGCCTACCGCAGATGACCACGGCACGTTCACTGCACCAGGAATGTGTCCTGCGCGAATCGCGAGTTCTTGGAATCCTGCTGGCGCAAAGATCTTGCCGCTGAATTCATCGGCCGAGCGAATGTCAACCAGCTTTGTTGTCTTGTCTTGCTTCTTGGCAATACGGACAACATCGGGGAGGAAGGAACGAAGGGCGCGATTTGCTGAAGTTGCAGTGAAATTGCCCTTTGGTGGATTTGCGGGAATCGGCGTAAACGCGCGGCCTTCTTTGATCCACTTGTCGCGGCCTCCATTGAGAATACGAACATCTTTGGCGCCGTAGGTCTTGAACACCCACACACCCCAAGCCGAGAACCAGTTGTTCTTGTCGCCGTACAGCACGACAATGGAATCGTTGTTCACGCCTGCTGCGCGTGCGGTCTTCTGGAACTGCTCCTTCTGGGCGATGTCTCGATTTACGGGATCAACAAAATCGGTGTGCCAGGAGAACTTGTATGCACCGGGAATATGGCCTTTCTCGTAGAGGCCTGGTTCGGTTGAAACTTCGATGATGCGCACCTTGGGGTTGGTGAGGTTCGCCTCTAGCCATGACGTCTCCACGATGGTGGGAGTAGGTGCGGTGGATGAGGGGAGTGAGCGGGCGCTTACTGTTGATCCGCCGAGAAGACCGAACGACAGTACGAGCGCCCCGAAACCGACGAGTGCACGTCGAGGGGCTGAACGGTGTTGCATGATGTTTTCCTTTGTTTATTGGGCTTGGACTAATTCCCGACTATTATAGTCATAAATGTCAGGTATTCGTCCATTCGCGTCATTGATGGCCCGACAACGAATCTGGTGGTCCGGACAAATGACTAGCGTGAGGGCGTGTCGCCGCTCGAGATTGCTATCGCGGCGGGGTTCACGTCGGGGATCGGCACACTCGGCGGCTTGGGCGGGGCAATCATGCTGGTGCCGCTTCTTGTACTCACCGGCATGCCGGTTTCGGAGGCTGCGCCACTCGGGTTGATTTCTGTCGTTGCCGCATCATCCGCCGCAGCGCGTCGCCAGATGCGCGAGCACACGACGAATCATCGCTTGGGTGTGGTCACGGAATCTGCGTCGACAGCGGGGGCAGTGGCAGGTGCGTTCGCAGCGGGAGTGATCTCGGACGTGGCATTGACGTATGTGTTGGCAGGAGTGGCCGTAGTGGCCGCCTTGGCTGGCGGTAAGCGCAAGGGGATGCGCTGGAAGGTGGACGAGCGCTACGGCACAGACGACGTGGGCGAGTGGATCGGCACGATGAATGGCGCCTATTCGCTGAATGGCGGCGTGGTGCCCTATTACCCGAAGCGCGTGGGTCTTGGTTTATTGGCCATGGGTGTGTCAGGGATCGTTACCGGCATCTCGGGTGTGGGCGGCGGGTTCATCAAGACGCCGGCCAAGAGTGAGCTCATGCATGTGCCGGTGAAGGTGTCGTCGAGTACGACGACGTTTTCAATTGGTATAACCGCAGCTGCGGCGTTGTTGGTGAAGGCCGTGCATGGCGACATTGACGTGGAGTTGGCGGCGATGGTGGTACTAGGTTCACTCGTCGGCGGACAGGTGGGGTCGTTGGTGCAATCGAAATTGTCGCCGCCAACGGTGCGCAAGTTTTTGTCGGTGTTGCTGCTCGTGGTGGCAGTCATCTTGGTGGCGCGGGCATGAGCGATCATCGTGTAGACCCCACGCAGGCTGGCGCAGAGGAGCGCGTCGGCCTTGCAATCTCGGCCACGCTGCTCGTTGCCGCCGTATTGGCCCTGGTTGGTGTGGTGGTGCCGGGTGACTGGGGTACCGGTTTAGCCACGGCGGCCATCGCGATTGTTACGGCTATCCCCATCGTGCGTGTGGGCTGGCTGGTCAAGCGCTGGGCGGGTCAACGCGACACGAAGTACGCGTGGGCGGCGGTGGTGTTGCTTGCCCTCGTGGCCGTTGGGCCGGTGATTGCCCTGTTGCAGCACTAGCGCGTTGGTGCGTTAACGGTGCGGTGATGTGGTGAATTGCGACGTGGTGTGGGCGCTCGACCAGTTAGTAAGAAACGTGTAGGCGTCACCGCGGATGATGGTTTCGCGCCATTCCAGCGGTCCGGCATCGTGCTCGGTGTAGCGCTCGACGACAAATACCGCATCGGTGGCGGTGATGCCGAGTAACTGTTGGCACGCATTGTCGGGAATGCCGGGATGGATGCGTTCCCAGCCACTTGTTGGGCGCAGACCAGTACGTTGTTCAAGCTCGGCATACAGCGCGGTGTGGTGAAAGTCGGCGTTGAAAAGCGGTCCAGCAAGTTCGGCTGGCATCCATACGTCGTCAACAGCAAAGGCCACGTCGTCGGCCTTGCGCACGCGACGCAGATGGAAGAGCGGGGCGGTGCCGGCGAGACCGAGGCGTTCGGCGACATTCGTGTTTGTCGTGCGGTCAAGGGCGAGCACATCGCTGTCTTGTCGGTAGCCCTGGTCTTCGATCGACTTAAACAGGCTGTAGAGCGGGCCGACGGGCTGCTCGAGTGCGAGGTTGCTGACAAAGGTGCCGCGACCGCGCTGGCGTGTGACGACACCGTCTTCTTGCAGTTCGCGTAATGCTTCGCGCACGGTGTGGCGACTCACGCCATATTCATCCACGAGGGCGCGGTCGGAGGGGAAGCCTTCGGCAAACTCGCCGGCTGCGAGTCGACGACGCAGGTCGTGACGCACCTGCGCCCATAGCGGCGTGTCCGCAGTGCGCGAGACGCGAGATGTTGTCCGACGGTGCGCCGTGGCGCGAGCAGTCATCGCGATGCGCCAACCACCGTGCGATGTTCGCCGTCACCCTGCGTTGGGCCGGCCGTGTTGCCGCGAGCAGTTTGTGCGTCGCGCAGACCGAGTCCGATGAAGAGGCCAGCAATCGTGACGACTGCCAGTCCGGCGCCGGAGGCGAGCATGACGAGTGCGGGTGCGGGGCAGGTGCCTGATACGGCCCAGCCGATACCGAAGAGCGCGCCGCCCACAATGTGGTGACGCTGCGGCTTGGAACGCGACAGCGACAGAGTGCCGGCGAGGGCAGTCTTCACGCGGCGCTTTTCGAAGATCCACAGCAGCGGCAGCGACACCGCGATTGCCGAGCCCATGAGGAAGAACACGTCGAACTCTTCGAGCGACAACATGCGGTGAATGGTGGTGTATTCGTGAAGGTTTGCCGCTGCAAGCACGAAGCCAAAACCGGTGCCGAAGAGTAGACCGACGAGTTTGAATGCGATCGAGTTTTTCATGGGCGACTCCTTAGATGAGATTGATGAAGAAGGTGGTGATGACCGCGGTGGCCATGAATGTCATGGTCACTACCCAGCTGGCCGCCGAGCGTTGGGCGGTGCCGCAAATGCCATGGCCCGAGGTGCAGCCGCCCGCCATGCGTGCGCCGTAGCCCATGATGACCGCACCGACGAAGATGACGATGGCCGCTACGGGCAGCGAGAGCCCGATGTCGTCGGCCGACGTGAGGATGTCATACCCTGCGCGTGGGTCGAAGCCGACATCTTTGAGCGAGACGGCGATGAAGCCGCCGAGTGCGATGCCGACGAAATAGAAGGCCCGCCAGACCACTGCGCCGGGAACACGGCGTACCGTTCGTGCAGTTTCGATGTAGGCACCGGTGGCGCCAAGAGGTTGGTTGGTGAACAAGAAAAAGCCCACCACAAGAAGCCCGAGCGCTGGCCCCGCGAAATACCACGGCAGTCGGTCGGGTAGTACTGATGCAAACATAATGATCCCCCTGATTTTCCTGTCGAAGGTGTCATCCAACGACGTGGTTGCACGTTATGTCATTGCAGGGAACGACGCGTCGACCCCCTGACGGGAATGGTACGGACATTTAGTGGTTTGGGCTAGGGTCTTTTTTAGGATCAGTTCGGTGCCGTTACCGCCTGGGTGACGTTGCCGAAAGGGGGTGAGTGGGGAGTATGACTCGGTACGCGTTTCTCATTGACCACGACACGTGCATCGGTTGTCACGCCTGCACAATTGCCTGCAAATCGGAACACGATGTTCCACTCGGCGTCAATCGCACCTGGGTGAAATACATCGAAAAGGGCGAGTTCCCCGATTCGCGTCGCTTTTATTCGGTCAATCGTTGCAACCACTGCGAAGACGCACCGTGCGTGTCAATCTGCCCAACGAACGCACTGTTTTCGCGCAAAGACGGCATCGTCGACTTCAACGACTCCAACTGCATTGGCTGCAAGTCGTGCATGAATGCTTGCCCATATGATGCGCTCTACATCAATCCCGAAACGCAAACGGCACACAAGTGCAACTTCTGTACGCATCGTGTTGAGCTTTCGCTCGAACCCAGCTGCGTGGTGGTATGTCCCACGCAGTCGATCATTGCGGGCGACATTGAGGATCCGACGTCGAAGATCTCCCAGATGCTTGGCCGCTACGACACCAAGGTGCGCGCGCCGGAACAGGGCACGAAGCCGCATGTGTTCTATAAGGGCGCCGATGAGGCAGCGCTCGATCCGCTGCGCACCAAGATTCTTGAAGACGGCATGATTTGGGCCGACACCACGAAGCATCATCCGACCGTGCCGGTGAGTACGCCGAGCATCGACAAGAACATCGTCGCGCGCACCGCCTACACCACTAATCACCCGATGGCGTGGAAGGGCAAAGTGTCGTCGTATCTCGTCACGAAGGGCATTGCCGGTGGCGCCCTGATGGTGGCGGGTCTGCTGTCGCTCATGGGTCACAGCGACGAGCGCGCCTTCGTCGGTGTGTATGCGCCGACGGCCGCATTGTTCTTCGCTGCGGTGACGGGCTTGCTGTTGATCCTCGACCTCAAGCAGCCGACGCGGTTCCACTACATCTTCACGCGCCCGCAGTGGGGCTCGTGGTTGGTAAAAGGGTCCTTCATCCTGCTGGCGATGGGCCTCGTCGGGTCATTGTGGTGGCTGGGTGGCCTGTTCGACATGGCAAGCCTGGTGCGCGCAATGGCGATACCGGGCATTATCTTTGGCGCAGGTACTGCGGGCTACACCGCATGGCTGTTTGCACAATGCGAGGGTCGTGACCTGTGGCAGACGCCGCTGATGTTGCCGGTGTTGCTCGCGCAGGCGGTTTCGGCCGGTGCCGCAGCGTTGATCATTCCGATCGCGGCGTTTGATGTTGATCCCGCGGTGGAAAACATTGTGTTGTGGTCGCTGTTTGGCGGACTTGTCGCTCAGGCCGTGCTCGTGGCCATCGAGGTCACCTCGCATGGCTCGGTGTCGGTAGAAATGGCAACGGCGGCAATGATGCGCGGCGAGTATCGCGGCCGCTTCTGGTTCGGTGTCACGGTTGGCATGGTGGGCGCGGGCGTGCTCGCGTTGATTGCCGCCGCGCAAGGCAACGTGGCGCTCGGCGCAGTCGCCGGCGTGCTCGCTCTTGCCGGGCTCGGGGCCTATGAGGATGCATTTGTTCGTGCCGGCCAATCGGTGCCGCTGAGCTAGGGGAGACGACCATGTCGCTACGCGAAGAAATGACCACGGCTGCACGGGCCGACCTTGAGCGTCTGCTGCCCGGCTCTTCGCTCACCAATTACCCACCAATCGACAAATGGCAAGACTGGGTCGAGCTTGACTCGAAGGACTGGGCGCACGGCAAGAAGACCAAGCGTCGCTTCAGTCTGATTCCCACGACGTGTTTCAACTGTGAAGCCTGTTGTGGCTTGTTGGCCTATGTCGACAAAGACACCGGCGAGATTCAGAAGTTCGAGGGCAACCCGCACCATCCAGCCAGCCGGGGCCGCAACTGCGCGAAGGGTCCAGC